>OFGX01000114.1_pt1 | contig 66483 bp, 77 predicted proteins | sample 1521831 | NCBI WGS metagenome assembly OFGX01 (sample SAMEA3504080, study PRJEB24116) | mouse gut metagenome | biome: mouse gut; feature: mouse-associated habitat; material: faeces | place: Denmark | collected 2011 | reverse complement strand
TTTATGATTTTTTAGAAGAAAGGCGGTTGATCAAGACTTCCAGATTGCGTGCGTTACCATCGAAATAGATGGCCAGATCGCACATGCCGGTGGATTCATCAATCGAATAGCCAAGGTCGTCGCCTTCATCTAACACAGCATTGATGCAGTCCTGCTTGGCCACCCACTGGCTCTTCTGGCTGGCGGGATTGTTCGAGAAGAACATCTTGATCCGGTCCTCCTTGAAGTCCCCGGTAGCGTGGCGCAGGATGCGCATGATATAGGTCGTCACCTGCGTCTTGTAAGCGGGCTCATAGGTGGCGCGCTCAGGATCATAGAGCAGGTTGCGGGCCTTGTAGATGGTAATATCTGTGATGTTTTTGCCTTCCAGGGCAGCGCTCTCCGACGCAAAGACCCAGCCGAAGTTCCGGCGGTTGATCTGGTCCTTGATCGTGTTGGTAAAGCCGGTGATCTCCTTGGGCATGGTGGTGCGGGTCCACAGGGCGTGATCCCCGGACTCCACATCATAGCGCACACCGGGCAGCTCGGAGTCATACTTCTTGCGCCGGTAATGGTCATGCAGATAATCGGGGCACTGGCAGGCGGCCCGGAAGCCGGCGGCAACGTAGGATGCGCCGATGTAGACGCCCTCGATCCAGAGCCGCATGATGTCCTCCTTGGCGTCGGAGAGCTGGGCCACATTGTCGTCGTTGATGGTCATCAGCTTATCCAAGGTCACCCCAGACTTGTTCTTGGGAATGACCGTGAAGTTGGGGATACAGGGGATGGCGTACTCGCTGTAGGGACGCCCCACCAGCGGCTCACAGCGGTCAATGTACTTCTGGATGCCTTCGGCCGCCACATTGTCAAAGGTGGTGTCGTCCCGTCCCTCAAAGGAGAAGAAGGTTTCCACCTGGTAATCCTTGAGCACATCCAGCAGGGTGGCCAGGGTCTCCATGCTGTTCACTTCATCATTCTGCTTGTGGATGTTGCCGGCAAACCGCTCTCGGCGCAGCTTGGCGCCCTCCTTGGGATTGATGGACACATTGGGGAAGATGGCGTACCAAACGGTGTCGGAGAAGTTGTTTTTCCCGTTGGTGCTGTTCAGGTAGGCGTGGAGGGTGGGAAGATTGGTGCTCTTCGCCAGCATCTCCGGGCGGATATTGGCCACCAGCAGGGTGGGGACCATGCCCTTCACCCGGCACTTGTACTGGTCGAAGAACATCTTCACGCCCAGCATCTTCTCCACCAGGGGCTTGACCACCTTGATGAAGCCGTCCTTGGCCTCCTTATAGAACTGGAGGTAGGAGTTGTAGTTGGCAACCTCCCGCTCTACATCGATCTGGGTCTGGATGGTGGAGGGCAGCGGGCAGAAGGTGCGTACCACCAGATCCTTCACGTAGTCGGTGGGGCACTCGTTGACCTGCTGATAGTCCTCTGCCAGAGCTTCGATCAGGCCGGTGTTGATATGGTCGTCGATGGTGGCCAGGGCGGTGGTCTCCTGCTTGGGGGCCTCCAGAACCTTCAGCTCGCCGTTGTCGCCCATGGTCAGCATACCCAGCGCGATCTGGTTAGGATTGATTCCCTGATCGCCGGCCCCCAGGAGCAGTCGGGTCTTGATATCCTCAATGGCCAGGGGCAGCATAGCCAGGACGTTGTTGTAGTTGTCGCTGGCGGACTCGAACAGGACGTTCAGCTTGTCGCCCACATCCAGACGGGCGGGGTCGCCCTCCTCCAGGGCTGCGTACTTCCCGTAGTTGTACCGGATCTCCTTACGGACCTGCCGGATATCCTCCATCACCTTCTTGGGAGAGATCATGTCCAGCAGATGTTCGAACCCGAAATCAACATTGAGAACGCCCTGAGACTTCTTGGCCTCCATGAGGGAGAACAGCATCTTCAGGAAGTCGTTCTGCTGGTTCAGCGGGATCTCGGTGAGCATATTCTCCGGGATGCTCTCCGGCTTCTTGAGGGTGTAGCGGACCGTCTGTGTGTTGGCGTCGTAGAAGCTGTAGATGCAGGGGGCGAATTTCTCCTGGAACTCCTCATAGCTCCGGCACAGCAGGGCCTCATTGATCTCCTTGATTTTGTCGTCGCTGAGGCTGTCAACGCCTCTCACATCGCCAATCATGGTGAGCAGGTCCAGCTTTTCCGGGTTGAACTCTTCCAGAAGAAGGGTGCGGTTGGTCTGGCTGATGATCTTCAAGTAATCACATCCCTTTGTTTAATAATTATGTAGACCATAGCAGGCAGAGCATCACTGAGGTTCCGCCGCCAGAAGTCTCATGTCACTGGGCTTTACATCCCGGTATTGGAGCGCAATTTCACTGCGTTCATCCTCGAACGTAATATCCACCTTTGAATTGAGGCTGATCTCATAACTGTGACCCTTCATCAGGATCTCACGGTTCTGCATCAGTGTGCAGTCGGACTCATTGGTCAGCAGCAGGCAATGGCCCGCTGCGGGCTGGAAGAAAATCTTATCCGCGCCTTCAAAGGGCTCGTCCACCTCGCAGCTTTCCAAAATTTCCTGCAGCGAAAGCTTTTTGCCGCCGGGAATACGGAACAGATTATAGGTAAGGGGCGGGAAGTCGTGGCCGGAAAGTGTGTTGGTAATGTAGATGTTCAGACGCCCCACATACCCATATCGGCTTGTTTCCTCTGTTCGGGCCGTTGGTGCAGTCGCTGCGCCGCCTGCTGCTGTTGTCGCCGGCGGCTGGGGCACCACCTTTGCCCGTTTTCTGCGGGACGCAAGCCAGATAATCAGCATTGAAATCAGCGCCAGCAGGATCAGAGATCCAACGATTATCTGGGGGCGGTAATCCTCCAGAGGCGGCTTCGGCAGTGCGGCTGGGCCTTCCAATTCCATGGAAATGGGCTGCTCCAGAATCAAATTTGTGTCCAGCCTTGTGAAATCAAACTGGATAGAGGCTTTCACACCCGCCGGAACAGTGCGCTGGAAGGTGACAGCCCCATCCTTCAGATAGCAGGGAGTCACGTCTCCGTCCACCATTACCGGAATCAGCATACCTTGGAAAACAGGATCTGTCAGCATCTGCCTGTCCGAGTCGCCCGCATCATAGAACGCGGCGGTAATATCCGCCATCCGGTCAGGATATTCCGCCTCCGGCTCCGTCGGATTGGAGTCGGTATAGGAAACCTGAAGCTGTGTGACCAGTACATACTCTGAGATAACGTCAACCTTTATCTGTCCCCCGGCCCGGCCCTGGAATGTGATATGTACTGCGGTATCCGTCGGATGATCCAGTTCCAGCAGCGTGTACCGAGACCCGCTGTACTGCCAGCCATTCACCGCGCTGAAATCCGCCTTCAGATTTTGAATAGGATTTTCACTGGTCAGAAGAACGCGGGTTCTGCTGGTATTGATCGAGGGAATGTTGACGGTGATATCCTCTGTGCCGCCGTCCGTATCCACAATGGCGGCCCTGGTCTTCTTAACGCCCAGCTGCTCTTGCAGGATGGAGTCAATCACGGCCTGAATATCCGCAGACTGGGGTGCGTGGTAATTGACGCCGTTGGTCTGTGCGGAAGCGGAAAAGATCGTATTGTCTTCGTCTGCCATATCTGCGCCCAAGCCAATCACATGGATACGGACGCCCTGTGTACGGGCGGCTTCCACGGCGGCCTGAAACTGGCGGGAGGATTCCGCTGTGGCGTCATCACTGTTCATGATGATCTCGCCGTCCGACAGGATCACCACGGTCTTTTCACTGGCGCTCACCGTATCCAGCAGCTCCATGGCTGTTGTCAGGCCCGCCCCGGCGTTGGTATAGCCGATATAGGTTACGGTGTCAACCGCATCCATAACCGGCTCCCGATCCCCGCTGTCCTGCATCCCAACGCTGGAAACAACGCTGGTGTTATATGCGGCAAAGCCGACATAGTAATTGGACGGCAGACTGTATATCAGCTGGGCAATGCTGTCCTTAGCCAGCCGTTCCCGGTCGTTGGTGTTCATGCTGTTGCTTGCGTCCAGCAGGAACACAACAGCCTTTGATGTACCCGGAGGCAGATTGGCGGCAGCGGCCTGCGTTGGTATGCAGGCCAGCAGCATGAACCAGGCTAAGATGAAAGAATATAGACGTGAACGTTTCCTTTTCACTGCGATATCCTCCCTGGGGCTGTTCAGATAGTTTGCCCGGTCACAAGACCCGGCGAGATTGTTGACAGTTCAGCGCTCCCTCACAATGTCCTCTATAAGTAATAACGTGGGAGGCCGTCGATTTTGGACACTTGGTTTTGGAGAAAATAAAAATTTTTTGCAATTTTTTCTCGATTGGTGTCGCTTTATATGCTCTCGCATATTTTCACTAATGCCATGGCATATGAAAAAGTTCGTTTTTCAATCCCTTTAGAGGTGACCAAACAGTCTAGGACAATTACGAAAGGAATATGATAAAAGAAAGATAGCCTGGGATCAGAGTGGTCGCAAGGGATATGAGGTTGAATCCTGGAATCAACATCTTCTCTTTAAGCGCAAGAGCAGCGCATATTTTATTTCCCGGCAGATATTAAGGTCATCGTCAACGACCAACTATTTAGCGGCAGTTTCAAAAATCTGTGGAGAGGGCCGCTTGCACCGGTAGGGATATGTGTTGAATTTTTTATGCAAGAAAGCCGTAATATGTAGTAATTATCGAAAAATAATACGCATGTCTTCCAAAAACCGACTTGACTAATACAACAACCCATGCTATACTATTTATCGTTAATTGATTGTTTGTGCGTTCTTCGCTGAAAGCGCGGAGCCGGTTTCCTATGAAACCGGGAACGAGAGGCACTCGTATTGCACACGTTGTTAGGATTGTACGCAAGTACCGATTGGATGGGCTGCGCTGTTTAAGGAGCAGTCTGCCTATCGGTACTTTTTGTTATATATGATTTTTAGCCCATTGGGCAGAGAGGATGATGCTTTTGAGCGGACAACGGCCCTTTGCGTATGGGGCACAACGAAAGACCTGGCCGGAAAAAGGTTTCCGGCAAAATGAAGAGGCTTGATACCCCATAATCCAGAAACGGGAGTGGGTATCATGCCTCTTTTTTGTTTCCAGCAAAAATATATAAAATTGACGGGAGGCTGAGCATGGTATATTGGCTTGAAACGTGCGTATCCCAAAACAGAGGAGTATCTTCCCGAATCATCTGGAAACGCTGTGCCGCCTGTGGCAGTCCAAAACTGCTGGAGCGTGTACGCGCAGGCCAGCAGCACCCGGAACACTGGCGGGTATCTTCAAAGAGTGCCTGCGCCGCTTGGCCACTCCCTATGCGGAAAGCGGGGTGATGAAATACCGGAGCATGAGATCAGGCCGTCCGATATGCACTGCAGTGGATGCGGCCTCTATTTGGGATTGGGAGTCTGTGTGCTCCCTCCTGGATGCTGTGTCCTGGCAGACCCAGACGGTTTTGAGGCTGTTCCCAGCAGTTGGGACAGCATAGAGCAGATAATCGGAATGGAAGGAGAAACACCATGACTGACGCTGAGATCGCCCGTCCGCTGGAGCTGGAACTGCAAACGCTGTTTGGAGAGGACTCCTATCAGCTGGAGCAGAGACCCTGCACCGGCAAATATCGCGGGCACACAGACTACACACTGGTATTTGGCAGCGGACGGAGGCTGTATATCGGGCTGGACCAGCGCAACTATCTCAACAGCCTGTGGGACCAGCTGCGGGCCATCCGCCATTTCCGGGCGCACCAGACAGAGAACACCCGGCGGATCAACGCCGTGCTGTCCGCCCATGACACGCCCTTTTGCCGCGCAGAGGTGGAGATCGTCCCCTATGACGGCGCCTCCAACCTGACGCTCTATGCGGTGGTGATACTTCATGCCAGCTGTGGTGTGCGTTTTGTGTACCGCACCAGCAATATGCACGGTTTCCTTGTGGGTTATGACGGACCATGCTTTGACTTTGAGAAATGTATGGCCCATCTGCTCCAGGACGCCTGTGGGAAGATGGCTTATATCAGTGTTCTGCCTATGCAGGACGCCGCTTAGATGGAAGAAATATAGATTGGAGGGAAACCTTTGGCGGCCATGTTCTTGGTGTTTATCCTATCGACCGGAGAAACGACGAAAGCTGCTATGATTTCAGCTACGAGGAGCAGTGGCCGGTGTTCGGACGCTGAAACAGCAGGCACGGGCAACGTTTTCAAGAATTGTCAGCGGTTTTGCAACACAATTCGTTGACAATCGTGTTACAGTTGGTGTATACTGTTTGTGGAGGTGATCGTATGGACTTTTATACGGTACGAGATATGCGGACAACACCCAAATCTCTTTGGGACAGCCTGACAGCAGACGGGGAAGTAGTCATTACAAACAATGGCAAGCCCACAACGCTGATGCTGGATATTTCTGACGGCAGTCTGGAGGAAACACTGAAGGCTGTCCGGCAGGCAAAGGCGATGATTGCGTTCAATACCATGCGGGAACGTGCGGCTGTGAACGGATTTATGACGGACGCTGAAATTGAGGCCGAGATTGCCGCCGCCCGTTCCGGGGAATAGGGGCCTGCTATGCTGGTTGTGATCGACACAAACATTCTGGTCTCAGCCCTGTGGTCGAGAAGCGGCGCACCCGCCAGAGCGGTAGGGCTGGTTCTCAGCGGGCATCTGATCCCATGCTATGACCACCGGATCATGCTAGAATACCGGCAGGTACTCCAGCGTCCCAAATTCCGGTTTCGTCCCAGCGAAATCAATGCGCTGCTGGATTGGTTCAAGCAGACAGGCCGCTCTGTAATCCCTGCCCCGGTGGACATTTCTTTTGTGGACGAAGCCGATCGAAAGTTTTATGAGGTCGCAAAATACTGCGGCGCTGTTTTGATCACAGGGAATTTGAAGCATTTTCCCAACGATGATGCGGTCATGTCTGTTTCCGATTTTTTGGAACGGAACCACTGGGCCGTAATAGAATGACAGTTCCCGCAACCCTGCGGGACAAATGAACGAAGGAACCGACAGACTATGTGATGAAGTCTGCCGGTTCCTTTATTTTAATGAAAGAGGTGTTGGACGGCACATTGTTGCATGAGAGAAAGCCAAAAGTCATGCTCATCTGGAAGCGGATGGGTATGACTTCCCTTCCACAGCAGAAAGCAATAAAAAATGACTGGATACAACCAGAGAAAAGGAAGTATGCAATATGAACATGATGTCAAACGATATTCGCTATACGCAGCAGACTGAGGCTCTGAATGAGATTGCCGGTAAGTTCGGGGTTGTTACCTGCCGGCCGGATCGCTCCGGCAGCAGGAACACAGTGCTGTTCTACACCGAGGAAGATGTTGAACACAACCACTTGGTGGACCAGCAGCCGACCAGATACAGATGGAAAGAGGCGGATGACATCCGGCGGCGCGATGGCACTCAAATCCCGGCGGAGTGTATCTATCGGGACTGTTTTTGGAGCTTTGAAAACAGTGATACGGACGACCGGTTCAATCTGGACTACGCCAACAAAGGAAAGCTGGATTTGCGCTGCCCAGACTGGAAGGAACGGCTGGAGGGCCATATCGGCGTAGCCCTTTTGAGAAAACGCCAATTCCAGTATGTGCGAATGAGCGGCGGATGGGGTGCGTTGAGAGAGGCTGATGAGCAGTACAACAGCTTTAACCGGTCGATTATTGCCTACATGAAAAAAGCCCATGGACATCTGTACCTTGGAAACGTCAACTACTATGATGAGCAAAGGGAACAGATCCTTGCAGGAAGAGGGAGTGTGTATGAGGAGTACACAGGCCAGGAAATTTATGACTTTTCCTACACGTTTGCTGTCCCTACGAAGGACGCCTCTCTGGAGGAGATGATTCGTAGCTGGAACAAAGGCACATTGCCTCTGAGTACAAAGCAGGTTGATCAGATAACGCACCGGATTGACGAAATCGGCGGCGAAAACTTTATTTGGTTTTAAGGGATAAACAGAGATGGAAAAGAAAACGATCACCCACAGAGGCCATACGTTCGAGCAGGTAGACCACATTCCGCAAGGATACACCATCTGGAATATCGGCAAGAACATGATTGGCGGATACTTGCCGTTATGCAGGCTGGCTCACTTCCAGCCGTTTCCCGGCGCAAGAAGAATCGAAGTGGATACGCTGAAAGCCATCAAATGCGATGGGGCACAGGTTATCCTCGCGGCGATTGGCTGGGGCCCGGAGACGGTGGAAGAAATGGAACGGTACATTGAAAAATACTCTAGAACCGGAAAACACGCTATGGAAGTCGAGCGCATGAAAAAGGCCCTGCCGCTTATGCGCAAAATTATGTGAGAGGAGTTCAGTATGACGGAACAGAAGATTAAGCAGGACGGACATATCCATCTGGCCGATGGACGCTCCGCAACGCTGACCGCCGTTCAATTTCCAGACGGCGCATGTCAGGTAACGCTTTTGACGAACGACATCAAAAGGGAAAGGATCGCTTTCTGCCGCTGCTCCAGCGTTGATGACGCGCTTTATTTCTTTGATGCCATCAAGGAAGAGTACCATATTCCTGAACTGACCGGGAAATATCAAAAGCTGGCAGACGATTTGAAAGCCGCTCTTGCCTATGGACTGAACCACAAAGGGACGGATGACGGCGGAACCAGCAATTTAGACGTGCCCACGATCAGCCTACCTGGATGGGATCAGGCTTTGGTGATGGCGGCGGCTAAATTAGCGGGCCTTAGATTCTTCGAGTGGGAGTTTGGCTCCAGCAAAGCCTATGTCTTTTCTGTACCCGGCGTTGGTCAGGGCTACACCCGGACTTATGCCGCCGAGGCAATGAGCCATTACTTGAAGGAACAGGGCTATGCTGCCGGAATGTATTATCAGATGGATTGATGGAGGTATGACGATGGACCGGACAACCGAACTACAATACATATTTTCGTTTATTGACGAAAGCGGTTTTGATGCCGAAATCGCCTGCATCCAGCTCCGCAGCCTGTGGACGGCATACTGCCTGCACCACAACTTTGATGCGGACACTGGCAGCTACGACAACGATTTAATGAAGCTTTGGGCACATGTGGCCGTTTCCGAGGGCGATACCGCCTATTGGAGTGACTATGACAGCTTTGGCAGCTTTATGTGTGCCAATCTCGTGTAGGAGACACCAGGATGATGAAAAAATATTTTTCCGTCTGCTATAATTTTACTGTATGAGGAGTGTGTACGATGATTTTTGAGCGATTTGACAAACTGGCCCGCACCGACCGCGTGCTTCTACTCACGGCGCTGGAGCTGCTGTGGCAGAATGGTCGTGGGATGATCCAGTCCGAGGATGTATCCAGGCTGACCGCATCCTGTGTGTCCAGCCTGGGTACATTTTACACCGGGGAAAAGCTCCATGAGGCCGTGACGGTCTGCAAGGAACTGGCCTGCTTGGAAACAGCGGAACTGATCCGCTGCATCCGGGGCACCAGCACGGAGACGAAAGACCCAGACGTAGATGAAGAAGGAATCTGCCCCATCTGTGGCGGCGAACTGGAGTACGGGGACGATGAACCCTTGGACGATGGGGGCGTCTATGATTGGACGTGTCCCAGCTGCAGAGCCATCGGAAAAGAGGGCTACAGCAAGGTGTTCGACCGGCACTACGATGTGCGGGACGGGGACGGCAATCCGTATCCATCCCAGTCAAGCAGCGCAGAGAAGCTTATGGAGCCTGCGCCTGCCCCCTGCGCGGAAAAACCATCGGTGGCAGGCCAAAAGAGCGTCAATGCGTTGCCACCGGAGGATGTGGAGCGGCTGAGTGTCTATTTCCCCAAGGAGGACTGGGAAGCCCTTTTCTGGGGCTTTACCTGCTTTTCCCGTCAGAACTACGCTGCGGTTGTCCCCATAGAGGGCGTAAATGAGATTCTGCTGAGTCTCCAGTGTACGGAGGGCGGCACCCTGGGCGAGCTGGCTGTCCGCTGGTATATGCTCGGCGATAAGCCAGCTCTCCGGCTGGAGGTGTTCGATGAAGCGTGGCCTATTACTCAGACGCCCACCTTTGTGGCGTTTATGGAGGAACTGACCCAAATGAGCCGGCACCACGCCCCTACCCCGAATGAAGTGTCCGCGCTGCTGATCGCCCACGGCTTTACGGATCAGTCAGACCGGCCCCTGGGAGCGAACAATGGCTGAGTATTCTGATCGCGCCAGGCTGCGCTGGTATCCAGACATCTGCTGCCCCGCCTGTGGCGGAGAGGTGAACTCCTGGGACAAGCGGTGCAGCCGGGCCCTGGCCTACAAAGCGATTGTCTGCGAGGCGTGCATCGCAAAAGAATATGGGATCAATGTGGAGGAGTTGAGAGACACCATGAAGAACCATTTCGGACTGATTCCGTGTCCTGGAATATGAAAGAACTCAATGAGCTGACCCGTCGGCTGTTGGCGGAGGGCTGGAGCCCGGAAGATACGCCGCCCGGAACACACCCATACAAAGATTATTACGGTGGATGGACCTATACCGGTGACGCGATCCGCGCCATGGTATGGGAAACGCCCTGCGGACTGCTGGCGGGAGGCAGCCATTTTCTGAATGGGTATATGTCTTACAACGGCATTGACTGGAGGCCGGAAAACGGGAATCCGGTAATTACCTGTCCTGTTTTTCCCTCTGAACCCTGCCCGCTCCGCGATCCCTGTTTGAACCGCGAGCGTTACGATCTGCATTCTGATGATGTTATCTATCAGTGCTCCTGCCATCAGACCGACCGCCCATATACCTATGCGGGCAGTGTCGATGAAGCGCATGATCGGGTTTGGAAAGAGGCCGACGAACTCTGGGAGGTGTTCAAGGCTCAACACAAGGGGCGGGTATGCCGCCATCAGAGCCACTATGGTCGGACAACCAAAACCTGGCAGGCTTTCTACGATCCAACGGATTGCGCCCGCATGGGCTGTACCTACTGTGATGTGCTGGCAAAGGAAACAGACCAGCACAAAGGAAATGTGTTCTATGACATACGCAAATCCTGGACCTTGAAGGGCGAGGGCCTTTTCCCCGACCAGCCAAGGACAGTCATAGAAAAGGGCATCAAGCTGCTGAAGCGAAAGGCGTCTATGACCATCTGCGAGGCCATTGTCAAATATGGCCGACACACCATTGAGGATCGTGTCCGGTTGAACCATCACCATGAACTGTTTTTCGATAAGACGCTGAAAATTGAGGTAATCAATCTCCGTGCCGCCAAGGTCAATACCAGGGACATCAAGCAGGATCTTCAGGATATCGCCAATGGCATAGAAGTAATCCATACAATAGACAGCGAGAAGGCAGCCAAGGAGCAAAAACGGGCAAGACGGAAAGCGGCCAAGGAGCAGCGGATTCGGAAGGTGGAAAAAATGATCCTCACCCAGGGTTGGGAGGAACTGGACGATATTTGGAAACACCGGGCAACAAAGCTGTTGGATGAAGATAGGATCAGCGAGCTGATTCAAGCCTATGCTGCCGGACCACAGGCGTCTGCTCAGCCGCCTGTGGCGCAGATTTCTATTTTTGCGGAAGACGCTGTGCCCTCAACGCCAGAAAAGGAAACGCACGCCGCATGACATAGGTGTCATCGACTTCGACACCGCCGGTGGCTATGACTACGATGTGTGGGAAGAGACTTCCCGAAAATAATTTTGACGAAGGAGGACGGCTGCTCATGCGGCTGTCCTCCGTACTGTTAAGGAGGACAACATGGAAAACAGCAAATTGATGACCCCGCTCTTTTATGATGGGATGTTCAACCGCGACGGCCGCAGGATGCGGGCAGTGCTGGAACGGGAAATTTCCGATGGCACACAGACTTACCGGCTGTGGCGTTCCGCCGGAGCACCGGACCTGGACTACCCCCGCGCCGAGAATGACAAGTACATCCTCCATGTGGAGGTCAACGGCTATCTTGCACCCCTCGACATGACAGATTTTGCCCTGACCGACATCTGCGGACTGGAGCCTGCCGCAAAAGCTCTATACGGCGGAAAAGAAAAACGCGAAGAGTGGTTCGACCGTCTGCGGAAATCCGGCGGCTATGATGCGGTCAGCGCGGCGATAGCGGAGGAACAAAACGAAATTGAGCGGTACGGCAGCGACCCCGCCCGTCAGACGGAGTACATTCAGAACGTACTTAATGGACATATCAGCACTTATCAAAAGGCAAAGGAGAACGGTGGCCAGTCATTCCCCGATTTCATTGGGGCGCTGGCGCTCAATGACCTTGCCAAATGTGTGGAGCTGTCTGCGGCATATCGGGCCAAACGGCAGGCGGAGAATGAAGCCCGCCGGGCCCGCGCCGCGGAGGAAGAAAAGGCGTACTGCGTGGAACAAAACCAACTGGCGGAGCAGGAGGTCTCGTCGGCCCTTCAAGTTATCCGGGACGGCGGTATTCTGCAAAACACCACCGTCAAATTTTATGACAGCAAATACAGTGTCAGAAACTATTCCATTGTCAACTACCTGATGCGTCAGTACCGCATTGACGTCCCGCTCCGCACCCAGGGCTGGATCAATGACAGACTGTCCAGCGTAACCATCCAGGATGGAAGGTGTGTGAGTCTGCAATTCTTTCGCTCCAGAAACGGCCGGGGTTCGCAGAAATTTTTCGAGTGTATGGACGCTCTGATCCGGGCTGCTGCGGTATCCGCGCCGGAACAGGCGGCATGAGGAGGAGAGATTATGAGAATTGCGGTTTATTATCCTGGCCGATGCCAGAACTGTGGGAAATCGGTGCCATTAGAAGAGACTAAGAGCCTATCCCGAAATTAGGAGATGTGTGGTATACTGAGTCTGGGTGATAGAAAATGAGGAAAGTATACAAATCGTGGACGATATCTGATGAGTTGTGGGAAGCAGTGAAAGACGAAATACCGCCCAGGAGACGAGATCCGGAGAAAGTCTACCAACACAAGCCGGGGCAGGGCCGACCGCCTCTTCCAGCCCGAAGCGTGCTGGAGGGAATCTTCTACGTTCTACGCACAGGATGTCAGTGGAAAGCGGTTCCAAAGGAGTATGGGAGCGGAAGTACAATCCATCGGAGATTTCAGGAATGGCAAAGAGCCGGATTCTTTGAGCGGATCTGGGCCAAGGGATTGGAGCGGTACGATGAACTGGAAGGAATCGGCTGGGAATGGCAGAGTGTGGACGGCTGTATGGTCAAAGCGCCGTTGGCGCAGGAGTCTGTAGGGAAGAATCCCACAGACCGAGGAAAAAATGGGCACAAAACGCTCGGTTCTCACCGATGAGAAGGGACTTCCCTTAGCTGTGATCCTCTCCGGAGCAAACACACATGACGTAAAACTGTTGGCGGATACGCTGGACGGCGTGATCATTTCACGCCCGGAACCCAATGAAGAGGCTCCTCAAAATCTCTGCCTGGACGCCGGCTATACAGGCCACCAGGACGAAGTGGATGCAAGAGGATATATTGCCCGAATTCGCCCCAGGGGTGAGGAGAAAAAAGAACGGGAGAGAAATCCGCATTTTCGGGCCCGCCGCTGGGTTGTTGAAGCCCTTCATTCCTTCCTCAACCGTTTCCGTAAGCTACTGGTTCGCTTTGAGAAAAAGGCCGTTAACTACCTTGCTCTCATCCACTTTGCCTGCGCTGTTATTGTTTGGCGCAGACTACTTCCCGTTCATCTTTAATTTCGGGATAAGCTCTAAGTACGGAGAAGAAACCATTTTTGATGGCTATCGTATTTTCCACGTCTGTCCGTATTGCGGGCATGAGATTAACAACAAGGTGGGGCCCGTGGATGACAACGGAAACCCCATCCCTTTGAAACAGTAAAGGAGACTGACGCAATATGAACGAGTACATCTATCTTCGAGCGTGGTGCCGGTTACTTGGGTCGTTCTTCAACTTTATCGAAGGTAAGGGCAAAACGGAAGACCTCCAGGCGACAGGGTACCTCGTAGATGTGTACGCCCCCCATGGCCGGAATCGCCGCAGAGCTGTCGTGCTCCAGGCCGGTCGCCGGGCAGAAAGCACCGCCGCTGAGCAGGCCACTGCCGAAAGAAAAAACTGTGTTGCTTTTCAGGTAGATACCAGTACCGTCAAGGACAGCCAGATTGTGGACGGCTTTTTTGTCCGGGGCCAAAGGGCAATCGATCTTAATTGGCCGCTGCTGTCCGAGTTGGAAAACATGGAGGCCGCTAAAACCTATATCCGGGGGTATCCGCACCAATCCAGTCTGTCAACCGGTTTACGGTCCTGACGGGTACGGGATGGCGGTGTAGGCAAAATCTCCCGCTCCGGCGGTACCGGGGTGGAGCTGATATAAAAAGAAATAGAGGTATCTAAAATGGTTAAATGGTTTGTATATTTCTTTGGGCGTCATGGTGAGAAACGTTGCCATTGCTTTGAAGATGGTGAACAACAAGCGAGGCACTTTGCATCCCTGGTTGGCGGGGAGATTGTCCTTGAGATTGACGGACATATCGTCTTTAAGAGTGGGAATTAAAACCGAAAGCCCCCGCCACCCTGTGGGGGCGGGGGCGAATAAAGAAAGGGTATCACAATGAAAGAGCCTTGTTTAGTGTTCTGGTATAAAGACCGGGAGCTACTGGCCTACAGCATCCGGGAGACATTCCCCAGTGAGCAGGAGGCCACTGGGGAGCTGCTGGCCGCTGAAAGCAACATCCCGCCAGAGGCTATCCGGTGGACAGTTGAAAATCGGTAGCAAATCGGTAGCAAAGTGGGTGTCAGGTTTCTTTTTGTTTGGAATCTTGCCAGTATTCCCTCATTGTGATATCCACCGATGAAACGCTGGCAAGAAATACACAAGTGGAATGGAGGCATTATGAACGTCTATGCAGATAACGCCGCAACCACAAAAATGTGCGCGGCGGCAATCAAGGAAATGCTGCCCTATATGATGGAGACCTACGGAAATCCCTCCAGCCTGCACTCGGAGGGGCAGAAAGCTGCCATGGCCTTGCAGGATGCAAGAGAGCGGATCGCTGCAAGGCTGGGCTGCCAGCCTGATGAAATCATCTTTACCTCCGGCGGCAGTGAGGCGGATAATCAAGCCGTCCTCAGTGCCGCAAAGTTTGGAATGGAGCATGGGAAAAAGCATATCATCACCACTGCCTTTGAACACCACGCCGTACTTCATACGGTGGAAGCCCTGCGAGCGGATGGCTTTGAAGTGACGTTTCTGAATGTTCACAGCGATGGGTTGGTTGTGCCGGAAGAAGTAAAAGCAGCAATCCGACCAGACACCTGCCTTGTAACCGTTATGTACGCCAACAACGAAATTGGTACCATCCAGCCCATTTTCCCAATCGGACAGATTTGCCGGGAGGCCGGCGTACTGCTTCACACGGACGCAGTACAGGCAGTAGGGCATCTTCCCATTGATGTCAAACTGGAAAACATTGATATGCTGTCTCTGTCGGCCCATAAATTTCACGGTCCCAAGGGTATCGGGGCTCTTTATGTCAGGAGAGGAATACCGCTCCACCCCTTGATTCACGGCGGCGCACAGGAACGTGGGAAACGGGCCGGCACGGAAAATGTCTCAGCCATTATGGGCATGGCGGCGGCGTTGGAAGAAGCCTGCGACAGTATGAACAGAACATCCGTTTATCTTACAGAGCTGCGGGAACGGCTGATTGACGGTCTTTCTCCAATTCCCTCTTCCATGCTGAACGGCTCTCCGCTCTACCGTTTACCCAACAATGTGAATTTCAGCTTTGCGGGAATTGAAGGGGAGTCCCTTGTCCTGTTGTTGGATAAATTGGGCATCTGTGCCTCAACAGGTTCCGCCTGTAATTCCAGTTCTATGATGCCAAGCCATGTCCTTTTGGCGCTGGGGCGTCCGCCCGAACTCGCGTATGGCTCTCTGCGGCTTACCTTGTGTGCAGAGAACACACAGGCTGAAATCGACTATTTGATTCACGCGGTCAGCGAAGCCGTTGCAGAGCTGCGGCATAAACTAGCTGGCAGTACCCAAATACACCTTTAATTGTGGAGGTAGATTCTATGGCGTCTTATGAAAATGCAAAGCGGCTTATCTGGTACGATGGGGTTCCCTGCCCGGTCTGTGGAGCGGAACGAACAGTTGGGAGAAGCGAATCTCCCGCGCCCTGAGTTACAAGGCTACCAGAGAAAGCGCAGTTAAGCATATATGATGTAGCTTGACTTGTAAAGTTGATTTTGCTTTACAATCCCTATACCCACTTTTGTTATCAAAAAGAGCGTGCCGCAGATTTCACTTCTGCGGTACACTCTTTTTAGCAGAGCAAAAAACATTTTAGCATGGCTCTGCTCTAAATGTCGAATTATAGGAGAACATATCGAAACATTTTCGTTGACAAACGCCGGCTTTTGAAGTAAACTGACCATGTAATTGATTGTTTGTGCGTTCTCCGCTGAAAGCGCGGAGCCGGTTTCCTGTGGAGCCGGGAACGAGAGGCACTCGTATTGCACACGTTGTTAGGATTGTACGCAAGTACCGATTGGATGGACTGCGCTGTTTAGGGAGCAGTCTGCCTATCGGTACTTTTTATTATATATAATTTTAGCCCAGTGGGCGGAGAGGATGATGCTTTTGAGCAGACAGCGGCCCTTTACGTATGGGCCACAACGAAAGACCTGCCGGAAAAAGATTCCGGCGAAATGAAGAGGCTTGATACCCCATAATCCAGTGACGGAGTGGGTATCAGGCCTCTTTTTTGCGTTTTCAGAGAAAAAATCAAAAAAAGGTGGCTACAGAAATGAAGAAGAACACTCCCCTTTGGGGCAGCATCTCCATCCTGATTGGCGTGGTGATCGTCATCCTGGCCCTCACCCGCGGCACTCTCTGCACTGTGCTGCTGACCGCCGTGTTTGTCGCATGGGGCCTCTGGATTATTCTGACGCAGGTGCTCCCCAACCGGCGCGCCGCACGGGCTATCCAGCAGATACAGCCAAACGCTTACCCTGACCAGGCGCTCATGCAGACGCTGCTCCGCCACGTCAACTACCGCATCTCCGGCTGCTTGAAATCGGCCTACCCGGACGCACAGTGGGAGTGGGTCATGCGAGACCCCGCCGGCTTTGTAGCGCAGGGCGGCACCGGGCGTATCCGCGTCAGCGGTATCCCGGAGTACGACTACGCGGATGTGACATTGGATCGGAACGGCAAGCTGTCCTGTTCCCTCGTCAAGGTGGCCCCTATCGGCGGCAGTAGCGGCGAGAAGCCCGGCGCCCCGGCACAGGACACACTGGACCCTCGTATCTGGTATGAAACGCAGGGCCGCGAGGTGCTGGAGCGGCTGGTAGCCGACCTGGAATCCCGGGGCCACCACAGCCTGACGCTGAAGGAGGATGGGACGATCTGCACACAGTCCACGGACGGCGGCACAGAGACCTCGCAGGGAGCTTTCACCAGCTTCCCCGAGCGTGTCTACTGGCCGGGTCTGGTAAAGGTATTGGAGCAGAACGGCCTTGCCGCCACCACCCAAGACAATGGCATCATCGTTGCCTGGTAAAAAAGGAGGACAAATGTGAAAGCAGGACGAACCATTCAGGAGATGGCGCGGGAGATCCTGCGTCAGAGCGAGGCCAAGCAGGACTACTCGGTGAACACCGCCAACATCCTCATGGAGGCTGGCGGCGGGGCTCCGATGCTGCGGCTTCTGGACAACACGGGTATCGACCGGGTCGAGCCGCTGGACATCCAGCAGACGGCCCACCGGCAGCTCGGCACCTATCTGGGCATCCCCCAGAAATACTATGACAAGATGCTCACGGAGAATGTGGGACTGCTGGCGGATAACGTCAACAGTTGGCTGAGCCGCGCTTCCGAGTACCGTCTGCTCCGTACCATCGACGGGCGGGCTAGGGCGTTTCTCAGCGACCGCTACCGCCGCATCGACAACCTGGACATCGCCAACATCACCCTCCCCATCATCGAGGAGATGCCGGGTGCTTACTATGAGAGCTGTGAGTTGACTGAGGACTATATGTATATCAAGGTAGTCAATCCCCGGCTCACCGCTGAGGTGACTCCCGGCGACATTGTGCAGGCCGGCGTGGTGATCTCCAACAGCGAGACCGGGTTGGGCGCTGTGAGCATCCAGCCGCTGGTTTTCCGACTGGTGTGCAAGAACGGCATGGTGGTCAACGAGGCCAGGACGCGTCGGACCCATATCGGCCGCGTCAACACCACAGATAAGAACTTCTTCCTCTACTCCAAAGAGACGCTGGCTGCCGACGATCAGGCTTTTGTCCTGAAGATTCGGGACACAGTGCGGGCGGCGGTGGATGAGGCACGCTTTGCCCAGGTGCTGGGGAAGATGCGGGAGAGCACCCATCTGCGGCTGAACACCGCCGACATCCCCGGTGTGGTCAAGCTGGCGAGTTCCAGTTTCGGCATTACGGAGGCGGAGAGCGGCGGCGTACTCCAGCGTCTGATTGAGGACGCCGACTACACCGTCTACGGTTTGGCGAACGCCGTCACCCGGTACAGCCAGGACGTAGAGAACTATGACCGCGCCTCTCAGCTGGAGAGCATCGGCTACACGGTCATGACCATGAACCCGGAGATTTTCCGACGTATCAACCAGGTTAGCAGTATGGCCGCCTGACGGCCCTGCAAAATATTTTTATAGGAGGAATTTCTACATGAGCAACCAGAATAACACGACTTTGGCGGAGCGCACCCCTTTCCTGCTGCCTGATATGGTGGCTGGCGACGGTTTCTCTCAGGAGGAGTTGGCGGAGGATATGGACGGCCTGAATCTGGGCTTCCAGCGGGTCAAGATCCCCGGCAGCGGGATGCTGGTCTTCGAGATGCCCGGCGACAACCCGGACAACCCGGAGTATGTGCAGACCCTGGAGGGGGTCATCCTCCACAGCCACAACGCCAACGTCTACTGGCCCGAGGGGAGCGAGTACGATGACAACACCCCGCCCCAGTGCCAGTCGGACGACGGTAAGCTGGGCGTTGGCTGCCCCGGCGGCCTGTGCGCCAGCTGCGGGTACAACATCTTCGGCTCCGGCCCCAACGGAAAAGGCAAGGCCTGCAGTGCGACTCGTTCCTAACTGAAAAGGTTGGGCACTAAAAGAAAAGTGATTGCCTTTTCTAAGTAAAAGAAGGCAACCATTTGATAGTTTAAGATATACGATTCAATTTTTCTTTTGATGCAAGATGGCATAGACAATACAGCCGGTGGCGGAAGCTACAGTTGCAAGTATACAACCGGCAATATCCAAAAAGCAACCTAACTAACCGCAAACCAGCACAATAATTGCCGAAATGATTGATTGCATCATAAAATGTAGCCTCCTACGAAATAGTATCTTAACTATTACAGTATAGCCTATTCTCTAAATGAAGTAAAGGGCTATAAAGAAATTCTTTTAGGAGAACTGATAATCCAAGGAGTGGAATGATAGGGTAACGCCTTGAAACGCTCCCCTTGATACTCCGACTGGCGGTGTAAGTGGAAACGCTGACCGTCAGAAGCTCGGTGAAGTCGGCTGAGAGTGACCGTAATGCGGCTGTGGCAACAACGCAACGAAAGCTGTCCAGAGGTGGATGGTGTTACCTACAGGCCGGAGGTCTACAAAACACCTATGGTTAGAATGATAAATGTTATCTGACGAATCCGTGAATGTACGGGTCTATACTTTTGGGGCATAGAAATGTGCTCTGGCGTTAATTCGCAGTCAGCGTGGTGGAGTAAGAATTGCATGTATGAAACACCATACTGCGTTAAAGGCGCAGTCAAACTGACAGGCTCATAGCGGAAACCTACGGGTGTATATGTTAAAGATAGGATTATCGGAACGAGGAAAGGTACTGGGTTCCCTCATTCGGGAATAAGCGGACGAATCATATAAGCCGTTGAACCAGTGCTGAAAAGTAGAGGTCGAACCAATGAAGCCCTTGTAATGAGGGCAGAGGAATGGCCTCAAGTCGTTGTGAAACAAGTCAAATCATCGGTTATTTATAAGGATTTCGAGTAAGACCAAAAGAGATTACTCCCCGAAAGGAGTAATGCCTTATGCCAATAGAGAGAATGTACACCGTCAGCAAAGAGGATTTGCGCCACGCTGAATACTATGATATGCAAAATGTGTTTGATGACCTATACGCAAGGAGCAAAGCAGGAGAAGTTTTCAACAATCTGATGGAAATTATCCTGTCCAGAAACAACATCCTTTTAGCGTATCGCAATATCAAATCGAACACTGGCAGTAACACAGCTGGCACAGACAAACTCACCATTAAAGATATTGGCAAAATGCCAGTGGATGAAATGGTGGACAAAGTAAGGTTTATCGTCACTGGAAGCAAGCACGGCTATCGCCCGAAACCTGTGCGAAGAAAAGACATTCCCAAACCCCATGACCCCAAATCTACAAGGCCGCTCGGTATTCCCTGTATATGGGACAGGCTGATACAGCAGTGTATCAAGCAGGTAATGGAGCCAATATGTGAAGCGAAATTCAGTGAAAACAGCTTTGGTTTCCGCCCGAACAGGTCTGTAGAAAATGCAATCGCAAGAACCTATAACTTGATGCAACTGTCCCATTTGCACTTTATCATTGAGTTTGATATTAAAGGGTTCTTCGATAATGTGAATCATCCCAAGCTAATCAAACAAATTTGGGCTATGGGTATCAGGGATAAGGCCCTAATCTATGTCCTGCGGCAAATTCTCCTTGCTCCAATCCGTATGCCGGACGGGAAGATGGTCAACCCAACAAAGGGGACACCACAGGGAGGAATCATATCCCCGCTTTTGGCAAATATCGTTCTGAATGAGCTTGACCACTGGATAGAGAGCCAATGGCAGGCCAATCCCGTAACACGAAAATACGCCATTAGATTGGCGAAAAACGGGTCAGAAAATTTAGGACATGGTTATAGGGCCATGAGGGACACAAACCTCAAAGAAATGTTCATTGTGCGGTATGCGGATGACTTCCGAATCTTTTGTAGGAATAAAAGCGATGCCTTAAAAACGAAAATTGCTGTTACGCAGTGGTTAACGGAAAGGCTGAAACTGGAAGTTTCACAGGAGAAAACAAGGATAGTCAATGTAAGGCACGGATACTCGGACTTTCTTGGAATTAAAATGAAAGTTCGGGAAAAAGGGCAAAAGAAAGTCGTTCAATCACATATCAGTGACAAATCCTTAGAGCATAAAAAGGCCAAATTGATGGAGCAAGCCAAACGAATTGCCGCTCCCCGGCACGGAAAATCTGAATTGGAAGAAATCCGTCTGTATAATGCAATGGTAATGGGGATGCAGAATTATTATTGTCTGGCAACTGACATCAGCGATGACTTCAATCAACTTAATCATTCAGTTATGACCATTCTTACGAATCGCCTCAACACTGAAAAGGGATGCAGGCTTGTGAGAAAAGGCAGACCACTAACCGATATAGAGCGACAGCGGTATGGCCGGTCAAAAAGGCTTCGGTATGTGGCTGGTACTGGTGAACCCGTTTACCCAATCGGGCAAGTGCGGAGAATCAGGCCACGCTGCAAACAGAGGTCATGGTGTTCATACACTCCGGAGGGGCGAGTGGGATTGCACGACAATTTGCGAATACATGTCCATCTCATGCTTAAACTCATGCGGCAGCCGCTGGGAAATCGAAGTATTGAGTATGCGGACAATCGCATCTCGCTCTTTTGTTCCCAATGGGGTAAATGTGCAGTTACAGGAAAGTCATTCCGTAGTACCAAAGAAGTTCACTGTCATCATATTAAGCCAAGGCATTGTGGTGGCGGTGATGAATACGGAAACCTTATCCTGGTACATGAGACAATCCATAAACTGATACATGCCACACGCAGGGACACCATTATGGAAATATTGGAAGTTCTAAAACTGAATGAAAAGCAAATCCAGAAAGTGAATGATTTGAGGAAAAATGCAGGTCTATGCTCAATCTATCAAGCAACGAAAAACCCAAAATAATCTCTTATTGGTCAACCGTATAGATAAGACAGAATATCACAACGATGGAGCGCGGAGTGCGGTGAAAGTCGCACGCTCCGTGCGGACTGGGGGAAAAGCCTGAGATAATATCAGGGGCTTACCTATCGGTATAGAATATGCGGGTTCTGTATCTGCTGCAGAGCGGTGGGTTCATGCCCATCCAGCTGTCCCTGCCCCCCACGAGCATTAAGCCCTACACGAACTTTTTGAACTCGGCCTTTTTGGCCCGGCGCCGCGGCCTGTGCGGCAGTGTGGTTCGGATCAGCCTGAAAAAGGAAAACAACGGCAAAGATGACTACAGCGTCGCCCGGTTTGAGCGGCTCTATGACTTCACCGGCGAGGAGCTGGCCCGGGTGAAAGCCTGTGCGGAGAGCTTCAAAGAGCAGCTGAAGCTGATCCAGGAGCAGCGGGCCGCCGCGCGGGAGACCAACGCCGGCAGTGAGGTCGAGATGGGCCGTCCCGCCCGTGTCATGCCTGACAATGAGGGGCACTTCTCCGTGGGCGCCACCATCGTGAGCGGCGAGTACGGGGGACTGCCGGACTGATTTGTCCGAGAGCGGATCACCGGCGCTGACAGAGGATCAGCGCCGGTTCGCGGCGGAAAACCACAATCTGATCTACCGTTACCTGTATGAGCAGGGCCGTGCTGTGGATGACTACTATGACATCGCCGCCCTCGGCTTTCTCTCCGCCGTCAGGCGGTATATGACAAAGCCAGAACTGCGGCGGTACGCTTTCTCTACCATAGCGTGGCGCTCCATGAAGCAGAGCATCGCGTCTTTCCACCGTGCGGAGACACGGAGAGAGGCGGCGGAGCGGCGTTACAAGGAAACTGTCCAGGTGACTGCACCAGACCCGATGTCGGAGTTGGAGGCCAGACTGATTCTTCATGATCTGGTCTCCACCGCCAGCCGGCCGCAGTATGAGATGATGACCTTGCGGTCGCAGGGCTACTCCATTGCGGAGACTGCCCGCTCACTGGGAATCGAACCCAGGCGGGTGCGCAGTCTACTGCGGGAATTGTACCGTGTGTATCTGAAACTATACATGAATTGAAATGGAGGTTTTGAACGTGAACGACAAGAAAACCACCACCTTGAGCGGTGTTTTGATGTACCCTTTGGAGGTCGGAAGCTGCGCCCTGATACTGAATCAGGGGCGTGTCCTGCGCACCTCCTGTGTGGTGGCGATCCATCGGAAAAAGCGCGATGAGATCCGCTTTGAGACCATGAACACCAACTACCGGCTGCTGCTGGACCCTTTCCCGCAGGCGGCTGAGGAGATGCTGTGCATGGCCGCCTGAGCAGATCAGGGCATGAGAGGCGCACTGCGGGTTTTAACCTGCGGTGCGCCCCTTGCGTTTCATAGGAGATGCCAATGAATGAAAACATGAAAATCAAACCTGTAAAAGGCAAAGAGCGCATTCCCTTTCACTGTCAGCTCTGTGGGGCTTGCTGCCGCCAGGTGGAGGACAGCATCATGCTGGAGCCGATGGACATCTACCTCCTTTCCCGTTTCCTGCGGGATAGAGGTGAGCCTATTGAGGGCCCGGAGGATCTGCTGGCCCAATATACCCACCCTGATGTACTGGCGGAGCGCCTGCCTATCTTCCTATTGAACACGGAGGGGCCGGAGAATGCCTGTGTATTTCTGAAGGATGGCCGGTGCAGCGTCTATGAGGCCCGGCCACGGGTCTGCCGTATGTATCCCTTTACGGTGGCGCCGGGAGAACGGGGCCGGGACTTCCTGTACTGTCTCTGCACAGAACGGTCCCACCACTTCATGGGAGGCACGGTATTCGTAAAGGATTGGTTCTATGAGAACTTTCCTTTAGAGGCCCGTAGCTTCCTGAAGGAGGATTTTGAGGCGCTCCCTATCCTGGGCAAAAACGCGGTGTCTATGGGGGAGCGGCGGCTCAAGGGCCTGATGTTTCAGTTCCTCTTTTACCGTTACTACAACTATGACCTGGACAAGCCATTTTTGCCACAGTTCCACGCCAACACCAAGGAACTCAAGCGGCTGACGGCTGTGCCGGAAGGAGGCTGACCAATGTACTACGCATTGGAGCGCCGCACACGGAAAGGCCGGTTTCTTCGGTACGGTGTCTGCGGAAACCGACATTTGCTGGAGCGTATCCGCAGCGGCCAGAAGTCCCCAGGAGAATGGCGGGTGATCTGTCTCGGCTGTGCCGGTGCGGAGGGTCCATCCACAACGCAAAAAAAGGCCGGATAATAGGAAAGGATGATTTGATGGATTTTTACGAGACCAGAATGGGACAGGAGTTCTATACGAATACGGTTCCAAGGATCACCAAGGCGTTGGAGGATATTGCAAAGTCTCTCAATGCGCCGGCTCCTGTGATTCAGTTGCCCCAGGACATCCCCAAGGACTTTCTGACTGACCTGTACCTCGGTAACTACGACCCCAGCGATGAACCGGAACCGGAGGAAATTGCGGACTGCACTGCCGAGATCATCGCAAACGAGGCCGCGCTCCACAAGGCCGTTTCTCCGGACATTTGGAGCCTGATTGACCGCACGTCCACCTTGCTCCATAAAAAGGGGGATATCTTGCAGGCGCAGGCGTTCGCCGCCGGGTTCCGCTGTGCCATGACCATGCTTGTGGTAGGGCTTGCAAAGCCTGGCAGCGGCGAGGCAGCGTGATGCTGGAGGGAAGAATCCGCCGGTTCCGATGCGCCGAATGCCCGGATTATCTGCTGTGTACGGAAACTGCCCCCCAGCCAGTCAAGGGCCTGACCCTGCGTTTCGGGTGCAGATACTGCATGGGCGGCAAACGGCCTCGGGAGATGAAAAAGCGTGACCCGAAGGTATATCCACCGTCCTGGTGTCCCAAACGGAAAGAGCCCGCAGAACTGCGGCTCTACGCCTATAAGGATACCAACACCTGGTATTACCGGGAGCTGATGAAGCGGCAGGGCCTTGAAATTACTCCCAGCGGCCCGGAATATGCCTTAAAACATGAGGGACACATCAATATGACTGCCGCAGAATTTCAGCGTGAGGCGAAAGGACGGCTATTATCGGATATTCTCGGCTTTTTGCCTATGACCGGTGAGGTTATCGAGATCAATGACGGCCTGAAAGCATGGTTTTTTCTTGTGAAGAAACGGGGCGTTACGCTGTTGTTCCGGTTTGATCGTGACGCCGCCCTGCGAAATCAGTACGAGGATAGCTTGAAAACCAGTTCAAAAGATGCCTGAACGTTATCGCCAGGCAAAACAACACAGAAAGGCGATTATCATGGAAAAGGAAAACAACTATACCTGTGCGTATTGCCAGCGGCCGTTCCCCATCTGGGATATGCGCCCCATCAATCGCAGTATTGAGGGGAAAAAGTTCCGTGTCTGCGATACCTGCGCGGACGCCGCCCAAGACAGCAGCAAGATTGTCCAGTGTGACGCCTGCGGTGAGTATTTTACCTCGGATGTGCTCCACGATGAGGAGATTTGCGGCCACACTTTTACCGCCTGCCCCAACTGCGGCAAGGATATGGTGGACTGCATGACGCGGGAGGAGTTCGAGAAGGAACACCAGCCCTGCCGCTATGCTGTGATCGTGCGGAGCGTTGACGGCAGCCAGCGGGGATATACCGTGTCTGTGGATGGCAACGCCGGCATCGGTGCCGCATTCAAGAAGCTGGCCGATAAGGTGAAGCTGAATTGTGCGGCGTCTGTCACCATTGCCGAAATCCTTATGGATGAGGATGAATTTTGATGCGGAGCAAACCGCGATTTAAGAAAGAGGGTGCTTATTGTGGACGGGAGATTTGAAACCTTTCTCACCGCCAAGAACGACCTTATCGACAATGCAGCTTATCAGCTGGCCTGTGCGATTGCCGCAAAGGAGGCCGATCCGGGTGAAAAGGCTCTTGAATGGGATATGTCCTACATCGGCGAGATCATTGACGCGGCCGAGCAGATTCTGAAAGGACATGGACTGCGCCATTGCTACCCCTTTTATGAGGGAGGCGACAGAACGCCGTGTTACCGCGGCAAGGACTGCGCGGCTGCGGACTGTCCCCTCAAAAGCAACTTTGATATCTCTACCGCACAGCGGGGACAGGAGATCACTGCGGAGCAGTATGAGAGCTATCTGAGTGTTCTCCCACCTATCAGTTTGAACGGCGGACAGGACTGCTGGGCCGGTTTCCAACTGGGTGAACCCTACTGTCATGAGCGGGATACCCGTACAGGACAGTTTCGGCCCACCTATGCCACCTTTACCAACCGTGGAAACCGGTGTTTTTATCAGGGGATCAACTTTGCCGGAGAGGTGGACAGCCGCCCATATATGGAGAACTATCCCAAAGCTGGGGAGGTGTTGGAATGAGGCTTGTCAACCTCTGCCGCCACAAAACCGCCGGCTGGGATGGGTTCATTTTCGTGGATGACAACGGCGCGGTTCAGATTACCAACGGCGTTTATACCTGGTCTCCAACGCCGCAGCGAATGGAGGCTCTGGAAATGGTGGCTGCAGTCGATACGCAGCGTATCCTTGCGTACATGGCCGACCGCCCCGAACTGGAACCTGTTGCCGCTTTGCTGCAAAGGGAACTTCCCGATTCCCGACAGGATGTGGAGTACCTCAGCATGATTGTACTTTGACTGCTGCCGGGGGACCGCCAGCGATATGACAAGCAGAGGGTGGCCGTCGCGTCCATCCTCTGCCTATCTTTGGGAGGAATGATAATGAGCAAGATTGTCGTATGTCGCCCTGTGGGCGGCATCACCATCAACAGCGAAATGGAATTTGTGCTGGACAACGAGGGCGGAGTCTGCGTCTTTGACAACATGGAATACGCCAAAAAGGTTCTATGGGACGCTGGTTGCACGAATGAAGAGATGGAACACATGAAGTTTCTGGAAAGCTGTGGAACCTGCGTGCGCTGCAAGAGTCCGCTGTTTCCCAGCCTGCTCCCGGGCTACAAATATCAGTGTTTCACCTGTGATGAAGATTTCTGTCAATTTGAGCAAGAAGGCAATTCCATCAAAAGTGATGAATGATGTGAGTAGTCTTTGATTGGCAATTTACCGAAACGAAGGAGGAAACCTTTTGGAGATCATACAAGTTGAGCACTGCAATTTCGAGAGTGATGCGATCACTTTTTGGGTAGATATTTCCGGTGTACCTCAGTCAATACAAGAGGAAGCGCAGCAGATAGACGGAAACAACTTCGATCCGGATTGTTTTGGCATCTGTGTGACCTATGTTCTTGAGGAAAGAAGATTTTACGTGGTTGTTGATACAGAGCTGTCTGTGAAACATCCAGGCAATATCTATTATGCTGGCATAGATGGAGAGAAATATTGGTTTGCCGCTGAACTGCCTGAGTCATTTGTAAAACAGCTATTTTTGGCGTGTACGGAAGCAACTGCCAACGAGAGCTACAATATAAAACCTACAAAACAGGATGCGGAGCAAAGTGTAGCGCAAATGCTGGCGGAAATGGGATAGGCAAAAATGTAAAGGCCAACAGCATTCAATGTAAAACCTGTGTGAACAGGGATTCAGAGTGGTGTAAGGGATACGGATATAACTTTCCTGGCCTGAATCAGTTTGACTTTTACCAGAAAATTCAATAAAGGAAGGTGAGAGACCAGAATGGATAGCCATATGTTTCTGGCGCAAATAGACAGGTGCTCCTATCGCTGTTCCGCAATTTTGGACGATACTGCCTTTGAGCACCTGATGGATATGATGCAGTGGAGGATGCCCTATCGTCTGCGTGCCTTTCATTGCAGCCATCCCAAATGGGCGACGGAAAACCCGGTGCTGAAAGCGGCCCCTGAACTGCCGGTTAGCATTGACAGTATCTTAGCCTCCCAGCCGCCCCGAGCTATGCGCCTGAAGGATAAGCGGAGACAGCAGACCCTTCCGGTACGACACAAATGTGGGGATTATGTACTTACAGACACCGAGGACGGCTACGGCCGGCTCTATCGGGTAGACGGGACTTCCTTCACCCTGATTGCCAAGCTGGAGGCGGAACCGATCACGCTGAAAGAGGCCAGCACCTACATTGACCGACACCACCGGCACAACGCGGGGCCGAGTATTCACAAGTTTTCCGTCTGCCTGCGTGCAGCCGGGGAACCGGAGCCGGTGGGCGTGGCCGTGGCGAGCATACCGAAGGCGCGGCATCAGATGGACGGCGAGACCCTGGAGATCAATCGCTGCTGTACCGACCCGCGTTACGCCGATGTGTGCAGCAATCTCTACGCCCGGGCCATCCGCATTGGGCGTGAGATGGGATATCGCCGCTTTCTGACCTACACCCTGCCGGATGAAAGCGGGAGCAGCCTGCGGGCTGTTGGCTTTCAGCCGGACGGTGTTGTGAAAGGTTCAGACAGCGGGTGGGATTCCCCATCCAGGCCAAGAGGCACGGAGCGGTATCCGGCGGGCAATAAGCTGCGCTGGGTACTGTACGCGCCATGAAGATCCTGTCTTTCGGGGCGGGGATGCAGTCCACGGCGCTGGCCCTGATGTCTTGTGAGAACTCTTTATCCCTGAAGAAAGGTCAACCCATGCCGCATCCAGATGTCCCCATTTATGACCTGGTGATCTTCTGCGATTTGGGTATGGAGCCGTCATGGGTGATGGATCAGGTGATGTTCACGCAAGATGCCTGTGAGCAGGTTAAGATTTCCTTCAAAATTCTTGACTCCCCGCTCCATGAGGACTTCATGCGGAATTTTGGAGAACGGCGCACAGTCAGTATTCCATGGTGGACACTGCGAGGTGACGGGCACAAGGCCAAAATGCCTCGAAACTGCACCATCGATTATAAGATCGAGGTGATTGCAAAGTATGTGCGCTGGGAAGTCCTTGGCTATCGAAAAGGCCAGCGTCTCCGGCCGGAGGACCGCAAAGCCCATGAGATGCACATGGGCTTCAGCTACGAGGAGCAAAAACGATGCAAGGAGAGCACTAACCCGATGTTTGTCAATCATTACCCTCTGGTGGAAATGAAACTGGTTCGGGCGGACAACTACGCCTATATACGGGATGTATGGGGTCTGGAGACAAGGGCTTCGGCCTGCACCTTTTGCCCGTTTCATCGGAACTATTTCTTCCGCTATCTGCGGGAGAACCTGCCCGAGGAGTATGCGCAGCTGGTCATGGTCGATGAATTGCTGCGGGATAAGACACCAAAGCCACCAATGGATTCAGACCTGTTTATTTCCCGAAGCCGGAAGCGGATCAAGGATCTGACGCCTGCGGACTGTGATGATGCCGAGTGTTTTGTCTACCGGGAGCAGAAAATCTGGAATGGATTTTAACTGTGTCCTGCTGACAGTGAGAAATCAAAAACTTACAGAATAGGAGAGCTCAAAATGCTGTTGACCAATGAAGATAAGTTGGAGGCCAGTATAGCGATGTGCCAGGGTGATACGTTCAGACGCGGCAACGTAATTTTATTCCCGCTTGACAGCGAATACTGCGTACAGAAGACCATTGGACCGGTGAGCGACAAGAACCGGGTCATCACCCGGAGTTGGGCCGAGGCACTTAACACCTTTGAGATGTTTGCTGAGGTGTGATATGGAGAGACATTTATGGATGCGCTTGGGTGTAGGTCTCCGCATTACTGAAGCCGAGGAGACTGTTATCTTTGCCAACGATGGCATGGCCGAGGAGTTGCTCCGGAAGATTATCGCGGAGGGCCGGTTTATGCCGGACGGCGACACTTACATTCCCGAGACGACTGTCGAGGAGTACAACCGGGAGCATGGTACGGCGTACGAAACCGGCGATATCGAATTTAACCTGTAGAACAGTGTTGTGGAAGGGTGAACTTACATGGAATACACAGATTTTGATGGAAAGTACCTGAAAATCAGGAAGGCTATCCATGAGGCTGGGTTTGATGATTTCTGCCAGGCCGGAAGCATCAGCCGGTTCCACAAAATGAACATCGTTGCAGAGAGTGCGGCGCTGGGCAAACGGTTCTGGTTTTGTGTAGATGGTGGGTATGGCGTGAAGGATACATACCACATTTCCATCCGTGATCTTTCCGCAAATCAGCAGGATCAGCGGGATGAGTGTGTGAACTGCGCGACCCAGGAGGAAATGGTTGCACGAATCTATGAGATCCGTAATCAGATTTTGGCCGCCAAAGCGAAAAAAACAGGAGGACAAGCATGAACAGTGATATCAAAATCGAGGCGCTCAACCATCTCAATGCTTTGCATCAGGCGGATCGTATCGACAACGGCGACTACTCCACCATCTATGACGGACTCACCGAAATTGAAACGCTGCGTGACCGTGATGAGGCGCTGGAGGAGCTGTGGAGCCAGTTGGCAGATGTTACGATGGATCCAGAGACCGAGCGGCTTTTGGAGCCGTTCATGGGCTGGGGCGTGGGCGTCAGCCGGGATGAGATCTGGCATTGGTTTGACCGCCGGCACAGCAAGGGCATCGGTCATCTGCTGTACTCTGACGGTATCGACCGGACGGAGGGGGTAGCCAAACTCGTCTATCTGAAGCAGCTCTGCATTGAGTGCGAATCCCGTACCTGCCAATTCAATCGTGGTGGTGAATGCCGGTTCGCCATGGTGCATGAGCGCAAGCCCCGTATCACAGATGACGATGGGTGCATCGACTATGACTATCAGGAAGGAGAGTGCTGACTATGAGCTATATCTCATGGCACAACTATGGCTACGGGATCTGTACGGATGACATAACCGAGCGAAGTATTGAACGGCTGAAGAATTTGTTGGCGCTGGCACCGGAGTTTAACGCCCAGATGCAAAAATGGCTGGCAGATTCAGAAATTGAGGACCCTGTCTGGGACGATTATATGGGCTTCGATCAGGACTGCTGTATGGAACTTGCTGCGCTGTTGAAAGAAGTGATCCTGGAAGTGGAAGGCCTCGATCTGCTGGCCTGCGATAGTGAGGATGGCGACAAGTATCTGATCTATGAGCCGTCCTATCCGTGGAAGCTTTCAGAGGTTGAGCGCAGCTTGACTGAGGAGCGGCTTCAGGAAATGTTCAAGCGATATATTGGGGTTCTTACTGATAAGCCCATTGACATCACATATCAGGAAGTCGAAAATGGCGGCTGATTTTAGCTGAAAAAGGAGCGATAAGTATGGACGCTGAGAAACAAAATAATGCGCTGTATGAAAAGATGTCTGCTGAACAGCGCATCTATCGGGAGTGGCTGCTATCCCTGCCGGCGCAAGAAATTCTGGATCATGCCTACGAATATACCATCCGGGAAGACATTCTGATTGCTATGGAAGAGGACATTCTTTCCGAGGAAGAGGTGCAGGCGCTTTTGCAGTCCCCCTGCCCTCTGGCTGATGTGTATAAGGACTGGCAGAAACGGGACAACTGCGGCCACATGGACACCATCAGGGATGTGATCGAGTGCTGTGCGGACTATGCACTTCAGAGCGGAGACGGTAGGTTGTGAGCGAATTCAAATCCGTCTTAATATAGCAATACCACAATGAACCGTGCTGTTCAGGGAATCAGTTGAGAATACTGATTCCCTGAACAGCTATTTTTAGGAGGACATTATGGATTTATTGGAAAAATTCGCGGCGGTGGAGGTCAAGGCCGATAATCGTATTTCAGAAAAGGATAAATTTTATTGCGAGCAGCATCAGGCTGCCTATAAAGCGGCCGTCAGTATGTTCAAAGAACTGATATTTGTTTGGGCGGATATGCAGAAACAGCAGGATGAACTGCTGGGAGATAAGCAGGGCACTTTTTATCACAATTATCTGGTTGCGAGGGATGGTCTCTCTATTTCGGAGGACGCAATCAAAAAACACATTGAGGCGCTCCACAGTGACTTCATCGGAACGGTTGTCCACTACTTCAATGCAACCTACCATGTGACGGTCAGTGTCTCGGACGTGAAAGAAGCCCTTCTGCCGAAAGAGCCGGATCGCTGGCGGGACAGCAAGGAAGCCATGAGGGAATATCATAAGCAGATGCAGAGTTTGTCTGTGCGGTATTCGGATATTGTCGATCAGATCATCCTCCGGCTGGATGGCCGGAGCTTTGCCGAGCAGGCATTTCAGGAACTGTACGAAAAGTGCCACAACGCAGCCTGGAACACCTATAAGCAAGAGCCGGAATTTGAACGCAAAAAGGACACCATTCGTTTTTCCGGGTATTTCTGCAAGCATGAGTGTTGGATGCGCGATCAATGGACCGTTCAGGACAGTATGAAGAATATCCTGTGTGGCCTCGCCCATTATGAGACTGGCGTCCATAATTTGTTCCCGCTGGGTTTTTCCGATTTGATCGGCTATCGAGATTCGGAAAGCGATTTGGTGGAGTTTACCACCTGTGAGAAAGTCAAGCATTTGAAGATGTTCAAAAATGGACGGGTGGATTTGAAGTTTACCAGTGAGCGGTACGCCGAGGAATTTATCGAAAAATACCTTGGGACAGTATGCTGACGGAGGCACAATATGAAATATCAATATCAGGAAAAAGCGTTTAGCCGAGAGCAACGGAAAATGCTGAATGAGAAAGTCTTGTACCTGATTGACAGCGGCACAGCTCAAGAGTCCGGTATTACTGGCGAGGATATCTACAGCGCCTATACCGGCGATGGCGGGCTGCACGGATTAGAGCGGAGCGGCTATGATGATTACCACAGCTATAGTGAGGCGAAAAAGGAGATCGAGAACGGTCAGTTCTTTACTCCGTCGAAACTCTGCCAGCTGGTGGCCGCCGCACTGAGTCCGTCAAACTACGATCTGGTAGCCGATCTCACCTGTGGTAAGGGCAGCTTTTTCAACTTCTTCCCGGCGGAATCCAATCTGTACGGCTGTGAGCTTGACCCCAAGGCATACAAAGTGGCGCGATTCCTGTTCCCTGCGGCGAACCTGACCTTGGGGGATATCCGCACTTACCAGCCGGAACTGCGCTTTGACTATGTGGTCGGCAATCCTCCGTTTCACCTGCGCTGGCGGATAGAGAACGGAGAGGAACTGCTGTCTCAGATGTTCTACTGTATCAAGGCCGCTGAATTGCTGAAACCGTTGGGTATCCTGGCTCTAATCACGCCAAAATCCTTTCTGGCCGATGCCTTTATGGACAAGAAGATGATCCATGATATGGAAGCGCGGTTCAGTTTTTGGGGACAGGTAAATTTGCCGGAGGACGCCTTTTCCTACCTCGGCGTGGAGAAATTTGCAACCAAGCTCCAGTTCTGGCAGAAGAAGAGTATAGCGGATGGATGGACGGCCAAGCACTATGAAACAGAGACAATAAGAATACTGGAATCCGACTTCGCTGTGGAGCGGGAGGCGCAGTGGATTTACCAACATATCCTGATGCTTCCCAAAGCCGATTTAGAGAAAAACAAGTCCCATGTACTGCTGGAGCTGGCGAAGGAGCACGACACCTCTAAAAATTTTACGTATGAAACGCAGAAACTGCTGTATCAGATCAAGGCCCATCCCGCTGTCCGGGACAAATACATGAAGTGCTGCGAGTATATTCACCGTTTTTATACCCAGGTACAACCAAAGGATATGTCCTATGAGAAGTGGCTCCAAACCAGGCTCACAGAGGCAAAGGTGCTGGCCTACTTGCGGTTAGCCCTGCGGAAACAGAACAAACCTCCTGAGCGCGATGTCATTACTCTGGTAAAGCAGGAGGGAAACCTTGTTTATAAGGGCTACAGCGCCAAGGTGCGGCGGCAGATGACAGAGACCATGCGCAAGCCAGTACCGATTTATCAGGCGGTGATCGACAACAGGCCGGAGGACTACCCACCATTTTCCAAACTGCTGCAAAGGAAACGCAAGGAGTATGATGTCCAAAATCAGCCTTTTGCCGAGATGGACGAGGACGCGGAAATCGGCGCATGGCTGAAAAATTTCAACCTGTGGGATGCGGAGAATGAGGAGATTATCCAACTCAACGATATCCAGCAGCACGACATCAATCTCATGCTGCAAAAGCGGTACGGGATGCTCCAGTGGGAGCAGGGCAGTGGAAAGACACTGGCCGGGATCGCCATAGGGATGTACCGTATGGAGCGGCAGCACATTCATTCAACCTGGGTAGTATCCACAGCTATTTCTATCCGAAATAACTGGGATGTCGTTTTGAAGAACTATGGCCTCAGCTATGTGTTTGTGGAGCGGTTGGCCGATTTGGAGCGCATCCAGCCCGGCGACTTTGTGCTGCTGACACTCAACAAGCTGGGTCAGATCCAACGGCACATCAAACGGTGGATCAAACGGCACAATCAAAAGGTCTGCCTGGTGCTGGACGAGAGCGACGAGATATCCAATCCTGATACGGTACGGGCAAAATCTGCGTTGGGCTGCTTTCGGCGCTGTCGGACTAAGCTGCTCACCACCGGCACCAGCACCCGCAACAACATTTCGGAGTTTGCCCCGCAGATGGAGCTGCTCTATAATAACTCCATTAACATGATCTCGTGGTGCGAGCGGCTTTACCACTACGATAAGGAATCCGATGCGTTGGAGTCCAAACCAAATGACTATTATGGAGAACCCATTCCCGCATATAAGAGGGGGTATAGGCTATTCTCCGCCAGCCATCTGCCGGAAAAGACCACAGTGTTTGGGATTGGCGAGCGGACACAGGACATCTTCAATTCTGATGTGCTCAGCGATATCCTGGGGAAAACGGTCATCACTCGTACATTCGAGGAGGTAACCGGGAAAGAGATCCGGCGCATCCATCAGGTTCCCGTAGAGTTCGCCCCGGAGGAGCGGGAGGTCTACGGGAAAGTCATGAGGGAGTTTCACGCTGTTCAAAGGAACTACTTTGCCTCTACTGGAAACCATCGTAAGGATGCCATGCTCCGCCTGATGCAGCAGATCACCTTGCTGCTCCGGGTCAGTGCCGCCCCCAATTCTCTGAGCGAGTACACGGGTGATACGCCGGTAAAGATCCTGACCGCTGTAGAAATGGCCGCCCAATGGCCGAACGAGATCGTGGCGATTGGTGTCCGTCACAAAGTCGTGCTGGATCGCTACGCTGAAGCCTTTCGGGAACTGTTGCCGGACAGGCCGCTGTTTATTGTTACCGGTGCAACCGTCTCTTTCGCAAAGCGCCGCACGCTCCGTAAAACGCTCAGGGACAGCGGAAATGGCATACTGCTTTGCACACAGCAGAGCTTACCCAGCAGCGTCAATTTCGAGTATGTCAACCGCATTATCATCCCGGAACTGCACTACAACAACGCCGCAATGAGCCAATTTTATATGCGCTTTATTCGTTACAACTCCACGGCATACAAGGATATTTATTTCCTTACCTACGCTGGCAGTCTGGAATCTAATCTCATGCAGATGGTGCTGGTCAAGGAGAAACTGAACCTGTTTATGAAGGGGCAAGATACTGACTTGGACGAAATCTACGAGAAGTTCGGAATCAATTATGACTTGCTGTCTCTGTTGATGCGCCGGGAGTTAGACGAAGACGGCCATTTCCAGATTCGCTGGGGTGAACAGAAAATTGCGTGATAACGGCGACAGGTATTGATACTGTATTTTATGGCTAAAATACTTGTAATTTAGTGCCTAGTATGCTATCATTCAGTCATACTTTATATGGGGAGGCCAAGAAAATGGCTGAAAACGAGACCAGACGTGTCCGCCGCACTCCACAGCAACTGGCTGAGGCTGTCGATGAGCAAATCAGCAAACAGGAGGCTGTGATTGCCGGCTATGAGGAGAAGAAACAAACCGTCATAGCGGAGTACGACCAGAAGATCGAGGCAGTTCGCTCCAAGATCAAGAAGCTGGAGGAAAAGAAAAAAGCCATCCTTGCTCCCAAACCTGCTCGTAAGCCCCGCATGACAAAGAAGCAGAAGCTGGAGGCCATTTTGAAGCAGGCACAGAAGTCCGGGAAAACCCCGGAGGAGATTGCAGAGGCTCTGGGCATTTCTCTTGGTGAATAACTCTGTCTGCCCTATATCAAATTTACGCAAAACCCCGGGTCATGGCTGTCGCCGTGACCCGGGGTTTTCATTTCTGCCGGAATGCCGCCAGTGTATTGGACATCGCGGCAAAGGCGCTATCTGCTGCGGAGGCGTCCCACTCGTTCGGAACCTGTCCCGGTTCTGGTGGTGCATCTTCTGGTATACACTGCGTTGCACCGGGCTGTTGACTGCTATCCCGTAGTACCTCCTGCACCACCCGTTTCAGGGTTTCCATATCAATACCGGCTGAAACGGCACTGCCTGGACTTTGCGTGTAGAGCATGACTGCGCTGGTGAGGAATTGTGCTTTCCGGCGGCCCTGCCGGTACAACTCCTCGGCCACTTGCCGCTGCTGGGGATCCTCCATGTTGAACTGGACCGTGAAACGGCCTGGCTGCTTTCTCTCCCCCATAGTCATCACCCGCTGTGTTTGGACAGCTTATAGAGCAGCTCGTAGCCCCTGGCGTTGGCCCGGATATCATCCACAAATAGGGGGCGAGCCACCTTGCCGGAGGCTTCGATCTGCTTGCGTAGGAGAATAGAGCCTCCGCCGGCAAACACCACCGGCCAAGCCCGCAGCTCCAACTGCCGCTCCCGCATGGCACTGAGCAGGTCCGCCACAAACTCCTTTGCCATTTGACGCACCAGCGGAGCCACAGAATCCAATCCGTGAGAGGGCCGCTCCAGCAAAATCGCGTCAATGGCCTCCTCGGACAGCAGAAGATCCTGCTCGGCCCGGACCTTGGCAATGATCTTGTTGTAGAGCATGATGACCCCGTTCTCCATGGAGTCGCAGACGGACAGGTCGCCTTCGCCGTTTTTGATCCGCAAATAGTCGGCCGTCATGCCGCCGATATCCAGAATGAGCGCCATGGGGATGGATGTAAGCGCCGGCATGATCGTCACCGCCGCCGCGTAGGACTGCGGGAAGCAGGCCACATCATCAATGCAGATGGCATAGGGCTTGTCCTGGTAAGTAAAGCTGATAGCGCCCCGACCAGTGAAGAATCGGGTAAATGATTCATACTGCGCTCCGTAGTGTGCCGGGGGCAGCCCTACCGCCAGTTGGATGTGCGTGAAGTCGGAAGTGTATGCGCCCAGAGCCTCGATCTCCTTGGCGATACCGAACAGGGTCAGGACAAAGAAACGGGGGTCCTCCGACTTGTCCCGGTGATAGGGAATGCGCTGATCTGAGAGCTGATAGTATTTTCCCCGGTATTTCAGCACGTCCTTACCGAAAGGCTGCACCTCGCTCTCTGTCAGCCCGGAGATGAAGGGCTCGAAATGGATCCCTTTCACCAGCCGGTTGCCATTGTCAATTGCGATTAACATGAGTTGTACTCCTCCTTTTTTGCTTATATCACTTTATACGGAAATAGTACGATTTCTTCAACAGAGAAAACAAAAAAATTCCTCCAGGCATTGCCCGGAGGAATCCGCTGCTATCATCTTTTCCCTGTGGTCACTGTAAATACCGCTCGCAAAATTCTTTTGCTGTGATAATCTCAATATTCTCATATCGCCCCAAAACAAGCAAATCCGCATCGCCGCTGACGATATAGAGTGCCTTGGCATCATTGGCGCAGGAAATGAATTTGTCATCATCCGGATCTCGACTGACATGGATATCTGAATGTGGCTCTATCAGATGCAACTTTTCCATAAACGGAAAAAGGATCTCCTTCCTAATTCGTCCTTGCCCACGCTGCAACATCCTTTCTGTAATCTCCATATACTCGTCTACGATTTCAGTGGTTGCGGAGGCCAAGACCTTTCCTTCTACAACAGCACGGAGGATGCTTTGCGGGTATCCGCCAAAGAATGTGCCTGAAATCACTACATTTGTGTCAATGACAATCTTCATGCCTGTCCACGCTTCTCTTTCCTGTAGCTTTTGATAATGTCGTTGACATCCTCCTCTTTATATCCGACAGAGGCCGCCCAACTCTGGGCCTCCTTTAACATAGCATCAAACTCATCGACCGTCGGCAGTTTCAATGTCTTCAGCATGATCGTGTCACCGTGGGCGTAGGCCACGAGCCGATCCCCTGTGTTGATGGATAATTGGCGGCGCATTTCTACTGGGAGCGATATTTGCCCTTTGGTGGAAACCGTTAAAACCTGTGCATCCATAAAAAGACCCTCCTGTAAGATTTTCTTACCACTATTATATGTGAAAAACCTCTTTCCGTCAATAATAATTTGAGTCAATAGAAACCGGGGCGCCGCAGAAAAATCTGCAACGCCCCGGTTATTCTTGCGATAAATTTTGATTCAGCCCTGGCGGTCAGCGATGGCGTCCCTACTGGTAAATCTGGTACAGGGAATCGTTGCACATGACCCATTCCACGCCCTTGCAACGAAACTGGATGAAGTGCCAGTCTGTCGCATCATAGTAGGGCGTACCGATGATCTCAACGAGGGCGGTCTCAAATCCCCACTCGCGGTTGATGATCTGCTGCGCCCGCTCCATGTCGATTGCCTCACCACAGTTGTTGACCACCCAGCGGTTCCGTCCGACTTCACAGGCGATGACCGCCTCCGGGTGGCGGAAACACCACTTGAAGCGCGCATACTGATAGAGGTCCCCCGCTTTCAGAGCGCCCTGCTCCACCAATTCACAGAGTCGGTTGTAGAGCTGCTTGCCCAAATCGGACGCATTCCCCGGCTCCAACTCCAAAAGAAACTCTTCCTCGGTGAGAACTTCGCCAGCAGAGGCTTTTTTCATCCTCGCATAGGCGGCCTTGACCTCTGCCTCGGTTTCAAATTCCCAGCCACGGTCGCAGAGAAACTTTTTGTACTTTTCGTCCGTGGTGCTGTGGAACAGGGTATTCAATTTATCTTGATCCATATATAACCTCCTGATTATTGTCCTGTCCGTTCCTCATAGAAGCACTCGAATAGACGGTAGAAGTATGTATTGCACTCATACTCATACGCCCCGTCAAGGTGCTGCTGCCATGTGAGGCCGGTCAGCTCCTCAAACTTCCTGATGGCGCTTTCTTCGCGCCGGAACACCATACATTCGTCCTGGATGCCGTTGTACTCGCCTGTGATTACATAGACCAGATGATCCTCCAATGCCGGAAGCGGCTTAACCTCCCGTGTCTCAAACTGCTCATAGGAACCGAAGACGCACTCATCACCGTCATGCCACTCGTAATTGGGGCAGTAGGCCAGCGCATAGTCAATATCGAACTGCATATCGGTTGGGCGAGGATAACCGGGACACTCGCCGGCGCAACACCAGTCTCTTGTTTTTCTATCCTCGGTCAGCGGCGTCCCCGGCGGGGCTACCACGCACAAATGCAGAATGACGTCTCCGTAGACTTTGTAGAGCACATCTTCCACAGCCTCGATGAGCCCTGCATCGTGGCACAGATTCGTTCCGAACCGTTTGTCCAGCTCGTCAAGCCGAAAGCACCAGTTTCCCTCGCTGGTCTCCTTCACGCCGGTCTCCATCATGTATTTGGCAATTCCTTTGACGTCAACCATCTTATCAACCTCCATCAAGTATGCGTGGCGTAGTATGCTTTTTCCATGTTACTCCGGTTGTGCAGGATCAGTCCGCCGGCAATTCCAGGCGCACCGTATCGAATCTCCCGGAAGAAAAAGCTGTATGGGTCGAAATCCGGATAGAACCCAACCTCGTCCACATCCGGCCAGTGGAAGTTATCCCGGAGGAAACGGATCAGCTTTCTGCGTACCTTGACATTTTCAAGACACCTGCGAAGGCCGGCAGTGTCATAGAATACCAGTCTTGGGAGCCTGTTCTCCATGATGGAAAGCGCGGCCCACTTGGTGGGGCCACCCTCTTGGGTGCTGGCGTGGACAAAGGTCATCAGCTCATCATAGCGGATGGTCACATCCTCTTTGTAACCTGTGACCTCGTTTTTGCCGCCGCTGCGGAGCCAGGTAAACTCCATGCGGAGCGTCCCGGCAGGGATATTCCTTGACAGAGCAACAAAACCGTGGATATCCTGGGCAATCACGATTCCTTCGCGCTCCAGCTTTTCCAACTCGCTCCGGCAGACCAAAAACTCCCAGGGAGACTTCTTCTTGCGGCTGACGGTGCGAAAACTGATGCAATGCTCACCGGCAGATGCTTTGATAAGCGTTCTCTCGCTCAATGAATTTCCTCCTCTCTCCGAATCTCAGCCACGCTGGAAATGGGATCACCGGCAGTGCTGGTATTGAGGTGCTCCCTGTCAAACGCAGCCTGACACTCATCGTAATAGATAGCATTTGCAAGGTCATCTTCCATGATGTAACCAAGGAGCTGCCAGTTGATCTCATCCAACTCGCTGATAATGCGGTCCAGCGCAGCCCCAAACCTGTCCAGTCCGGTGTCCGTGAAGAAAAAGGCCGGAAGACTGGGGCCTTCCAATGTCTGAGCAGGAAGTAAATCAAATTCATGATAGATATCATCGGTAGTGGACTTTGGGAGACCGGTATCCTCTAATCCCTGCAAAAAACCGACTCCTTGGGGCTGACCGTCAAAGGCCAGCTCAAAGCGATAAAACTTGCTCATAGATCATCCTCCAGTAACTGCTGATCGCAGTATTCATCCACCTCGTCCATAGTTGGGCAAAACAGCGGCTTGGCCTCAGCCTCGCCTGTCTGGATGGGGATCAGCGTCTTTTTTATCTCCTCCAGCAGCTCCTGATCGGGGCAGCGGTTAATAAAGCCGCCAACTGTATCCAGGATCATCTGATCCAGGCTGTCGGTCACGACCATCCTGCTGGCCTTCGGCCGGCTGCCCAGAAAGTATGCGATGTTCTCCGGAGTATTATAAAACATGTATTCGGCATATTGATTGCCCATATAGACATATCCAATCGCCATGTTTTCTGATTCCAGAAGCTCTTTGATGGTTTGGGGCTCCTGTACCTTATCGTTCAAAGAGCCAATAATCTGGCCCGGTGGGACCTCCGCCCAAATGGCCTCTACAGTCTCTGGGGCCAGCGTATGGGTCTCCAGCTCGTCATACAGCTTGCTCAGTCCAAGAGCGCGGACCTTTTGTTTTGCGTCATAGGCGGACGACGCTGTATAGCCAAACAACTCGAAATTGGGCTTTTCCCCGTTGAGAGGAACCTTAGTAAGCGAAGCCGGATCCCGCAGAGCGTTCATGTAAACCTCTTTCCCGCGGGAGATGAGCCAGTAGCGGAAGTCTATAAAGCCGTCGTCAGTATCGTGGGCGCCAATCCATGAACTGGCGCGCCACAGGTTATCCCGGTAGGCCGCGCGGGTATATTCCCGTATGATCAGATGCCAGTCCATAATATCCGGCGTTGGATATTGGCCCAATACTTCCGTTATGCGCCGAAGGCGTGTTTCCTGATCTGCGGCGGGGGATGCCTGATTTACACTGTCAATGATCTGCCAGAATTGCTCTTTATTCATAAAAAATCCCCTTTCTATTTGTGAACACAACAGATACTGCGATCTGCCGCTAAAGTCCAGAGAGTGTCTTATATCATTACCAGTCCAATCTCCGCTTCGGGAGATGAGGTGCCCTGATTGCAATACTGCTCCATTTCATCAAGGGTGGGGCAGAAAAAGGATTCAGCCTCAGCCTCGCCTGTCTGGATGGGGGTTAGTGCCTTTTTTATCTCTGTCAACAATTCCTGGTCCGGGCATTGGTCAATGAAGTTTCCAACCGTATCCAGGATCAGCCGATCCAGAGCATCAGTCACGACCATTTTGGTGGCCATCGGTCGGCTGCCCAGGAAGTACGCGATGTTCTTCGGGGTATTATGGAACACATACTGCGCACACTGATCCCCCTTGTAAACATAGCCGCAGGCCAGATTGTTCGTTTGCAGCAGTTCAGCCATCGTCTACGGCTCCTTGACATCGCTTGCACCTGGATTTAGCCGTCTCTGCCAACTCTGGGCAAAGACGGAGCAGGGGGGTATCTCTTGACGGATGGCTTCTACAGTCTGGGGTGCCAATGTGTGGTCCGCCATTGCCTTGAACAGATTTCCTGACATCATTGGATCTGTATGAAACAGCTTTGCGTCATAGGCGTTGTAAGCGGTGAAGCGGAACTGCTTGAAGTTGGGGCTCTCACCGTTGAGAGGGATCGCAAACATGGTGGCTGGGTCTCGCAGGGCGTCCATGTACGCCTCTTTCCCTCGGGAGACAAGCCAGCAGGCAAAATCAATGAAACCTTCGCCGGTATAGTCCGCTCCCAGCACTTGGCCGGCAGACCAGACCTCGGGCCGGTAGGCTGCGTTGCAATATTCCTCCAGCATCATCTGCCAGTCCACAATGTCGTCCAGCGAGTAGTTAAGAAGTTTTTCTATTATTATGTTCATGTGAGACTCCCGATCATGGTCGGGATATGCCACGATAACGGTGTCAATACTCTCCCAGAATTGATCCTTATTCATAATTTTTCTCCTTTCATTCCACGATTGCTTCTCCAATGCTGGAAATGGAATCTTCCAGACTGCTGACCGCATCAGAGAGGTTCTCACTCGCTTCCTCAGAACGCTCATACCGTTCTGTACCTTGAAGATTTTCCGGCATATTCTCCCGGCTTTCGTCCTCATCCTCCTGAATCTCTTCGACGCTGGATTTCAGTTCTTCCAACTGCTCCATAATGTCCGACAGCGCTTTTCTGCGTTCTTTGTTCATCACACACCTCCTTCAGCCAACTAGGCGGGAGAGATAGTCCTTGTCCACAAGGGAAATCTGTTTCTCCCGCAGCTCCTTTTCCTGCGCAGTACGGATACCAATCCCGCTTCTCGTCTTGGCGGTAATCAGCCGACCGTCCTCAATCATGGCCTCCACCAGCTGGCCGACATACAGATTGGCCTTGTTCCGATGCCCCTCTTTATCACATAAGCGGTGTACGCTGAACCGCTGGGCGATACCTAGTGCGACTTCGCCTACTTTGTAAAGATTCCGGCGTTTGGTGCGGTAGGCATCTAGGATAGCGGCGGTGATCTCGTCTTTTTTAGATTCCAGCAGGATCCAGTAGTCCTCATCGCTCAAATCCAGGTATGTCTCGTAGAAATCCACGCCACGGCAGCGGAACGTTTTTGCCTGTGCCAGCATCGCTTCGATTTTCGGCACATTCTCCACTGCCACCACGCCGCTGAAATTCATGGGGTGCAGATACAGATCCTGCTGGTCCAATGTTACGACATCGCAGCCGCCATTGTAGCCCAGCCGCAAAGCCCAGCCGGCGTTCTGAAATAGCCGCTGGGTTTCATCCCGAAAGGCGACTTTGGCGTCATCATCCGGCCAGGCCGTATCATATTGGTAGCGGCTATCAATGCGGAAATATACGTTTCGATATTCCATACTCTTATCCTCCATCAAAAATTTGATTGCGGTTTCTCCTTACACAGGCACGGGTCTAGGTTGCTTTACTCATGCCGCATCCGCCTTTTTGGGCTTTATCGGACACACAAGCGCATAGTCACTCCGTCCCTCTGCATCTATGATCAAAGGGGCGATACAACTGCTGACTTTTACCCGCACACGCTCCTCACCTTCAAACTGCCTAATGGCATCTATCATATGGTGGAGATTGAACAGGATCGGTGTCTTGCTCTCACCCTCCAGCGCCACAGCAGTGCGGCACTTTTGGATGCTGTCTGCCATGGACATTTCTCCATTGATAAAGTCCACGTAGGGGAGCTTGATTTTTGCTACACACTCTTTCATGTAGCGCAATTCCGCCAGAAAAGCTTTCGGCTGAACATAAAACTCCTCCGTGATTTGGCTGGGGACAGCACTTTGCATATGAAAGGGCTCTTTCCCAACCAACGGGCAGATGATAGACACTTGGCCGTCCGCAACACAGAGATTCCTCTTTCCAAAACGGAACGATACCAGTCTGTCTCCAAACAGTTTCAGATACCGCACAGATTCAAACGGGGACAGGAATGCCCTGGGAAATACCAGCGTTTCATCCGTGTCACAGGCGGCGCGAGCACCATCCAGCGCATAGACTTGGGTTCCGTTGAACTGAATACAGGCTTGAATGGGGTAAGTATCTGTCCAGCTGGCTTTCTTGTCTACTGCGTAGCACACACGCGACACCCGTTTCAAAAGAATACCAGCGTTGGTGGTGAAGACATCCTCATCCGCAGTCTGCGGCGCAGGCGGGTAATCGTCGCCTGGATAAGCATCGTATTCCACCGCTCGGTATCCGCAAGTCAGCGTGATGCGCGGGGATTCTTTTTTCGCACCGCCGAGTTCCCGCAGTTCCACCACCAAGTTCCCATCAAAGAAACGGCTGACTTTTACCACATCGCGGGTTTTGGTAAATGCGAAAGAGAACACATCGCCCTGAGCGGGGAGTTCTACGCTCACCCAGGTAATCAGGTCCGTTGCTGTGCAGATACAGCGGTCCCCCTCAAAACGAACACAAATCTGCTCAATGATAGGGACAGCGGATTTCCGCAGCACCTTGCTAACTTTGTCCAGTGCCGCCGAAAATGCTTTTGCGTCAACAGTACTTTTCATGTGGTCATTTCCTCCAATTTATTTTCCGGCCGACTTTTGCTGTAAATCAGGCCGACAGCTTTTGGGAGTTTTATTTTCTGTCAGTTTCCGTCCGCAATTAGGACAATACTGGGGCTGATACCACCCAATCAAACGCCATCCCGATTTTTCATCCCATTTTTCAAACAGTAATTCTGTAGGCCTGCCAGCGCCAGAGCGAAAAAGTATCCGATATCCTTTGCCGGATTCTCCAATACCCACATAGGATAAATCGTTGTCGCTATCCAATTCTGGGGCAGTGTGCGCATTGGCACAAAACCGGCACGCTGTAGTTTTTTCCATGACGTACCTCCTGCAATATGCGCTGGGGAGAGGACAGATGTCCTCTCCCCAACAATTTCTTATGCTACTCCGGCCATGCGGTAAAATTCGGCGGGAGACAGGACGGTGATGCCCAGTTTGCGGGCCTTGTCCAGCTTGCTCCCGGCGTTCTCGCCGCAGACCAGATAGTTGGTCTTTCCGCTCACTGAGCTGCCGGCGTGGCCCCCCAGGGATTCGATCAACGAGTTGATTCCCTCCCGAGTGTAGGGCTCCACCTTGCCGGTCACCACAATGGTCTGCCCGATGAAAGGATTGTCCGCCGGCTGGGTGGTCTCCGTAGCCGCAGGTTTTTGAATGTTCACCAGCGTCCGAAGTTCCTCCCAGATGTACCAGTTCTCCTCGCTGCGGAACCACTGATAGATGTTGCTGTGCAGCGTCTCTCCGAAGTCCGGGAGCTGGGTGAAGTCATAGCCGCCCATGAGGGCCGCCTCAAACTCCTCCAGACTGCTGTGGAACTGCTTGGCGAGGGCGCGGCTGGCGGTGTTGCCAATCATAGGGATATCCATGGCGATGAGATATCGTTCAAAGGTGGTGTCCCGGCTACGCTGGATAGCGTCCCACAGGTTCTGCCAGGACTTTTCTCCAAAGCCCTCCATCTTCACGAGCTCGGATCGGTGTTGATCCAGCCGGTAGAGGTCCATGTAGCTATGGAGCCATCCTCGGCCAATCAGCTTTTCCAACGTCCCCTCGGACAGTCCCTCGATGTTCATGGCTTTCTGGCCGGCGAAGTGGACAAACTGCCGCAGCCTCCGGGTCTCACAGGCAGGGTTGTCACAAAACAGCGTCTTGGTTCCATCATTTACATGGACACGGGTAGGCTCTCCGCAGCAGGGGCATTGAGCGGGGATAACGGCGTTCATATCGAATGTTCCCCGGTTCAGATTCTCCTCCACTTGGGGGATAATCATGTTCCGCTTGCTCACCAGCACCCGATTCCCAGGCATCAGCTCCAGCTTCTCAATGAATGAGAGGTTGTGGAGGCTGGCCCGAGACACCTGGCATCCATCGATCTCCACCGGGTCAAACACCGCGACCGGGGCGATCTCCCCGGTGCGGGTAGGTGTCCATTCGATGGATTGCAGATTCGTTTCATACAGGTCATCCGCGAACTTGAAGGCGATGCCATCCTTATAGTGGTGGCCTGTGCGCCCGCAGGACTCCGCATAAGCGATGTCATTGTAGCGCATGACGATACCGTCGATGGGAACATCGCACGTCTCCGCATACTTCCGCAGGGCTTGCACCGCACCGTCCACCTCCTCCTGGCTCAACACAGATTTGCTGACCAAGAACTTGCAGGATTGGAAGCCAATCGTCCGAAGATAAGACAGCTTTTGCGACCGGAACGTGAACTCGTCCAGGCCCTCCACTACGTTAAAGGGCATAAAGGTGATTTTGCGGTCCTTGCAGATAGCGCAGTCCAACAGCCGGATAGACCCGGCGGCCAGATTACGGCTGTTCTTCGGTTTCTCCTCACCCTCTGGCCAGGAGCCCAGAAGTGCTTGAAAGTCACTGGGGCGGATGAACGCCTCACCAGCCACCACCAGCCGCCCTTTATAGGGGATCAGGTCGGGGATGCCGGTGATGCCATGCACATTGTGGGAGATAACCTCCCCCTCGCTGCCATCGCCGCGGGTGGCTGCCTCCATCAGCATACCGCCCTCGTAGGTCAGCTTGACCGTCAGGCCGTCCAGCTTCAGCATCATCAGAATCTGCTGATCCTTTTGAAACGCTGTCAGTTCCTCCACCGATTTCGTTTTATCCAGCGAAAGCAGCGGGATATTGTGGGTGGTCTTCATCAGCGAACTAACCGCCGGGTAACCCACCGTCTGCGTGGGCGAATTGGTCATGCGGATGCCGGTGGACTGCTCCAGTTTTTGTAGTATGTCAAAGAGCCTGTCATACACCTCATCGTCCACCGTGGGAGCGTTCAGATTGTAGTATTCGTGCCGGTATTGATTGAGCAGGGCCGTCAGCGTTGCCACTTTCTCAACCGGTTTTTGATTGTTCTGATCCATTACGCTGCCTCCTCCAAAATACGGAAAGAAATGGCGACATTCTCTGCGGTATGTGCCTCGTGGGTAAAATACTGGGTACACAGACCGTCCCGGAACTCCCAAGAGCCGGCCTTTTCCCATGTGAGAATAGCGCCCCGCCCGTCATTCCCTTTGCTGATCGCGTGGTCAGGCTGGCCGTCCACAACGCTGTAAAGGCCCTGAGTATTCGCCAATGTGACCCGGCGAATCTCGCCGATGCACTCAATCCGGCAGTGGTCGATGATTTCAAACCTCACGCCGGCTTTGATTGCCTTTTTCAGCTGACTCAAGTTTTGGATCATGATTCAGGCGCTCCTTTCTACGGCATACTTGCCGAAATTCAGTTCGCGGATGATATCGTTGATCTCCGCATCGTTGTCCCAGGCGGTGGAGAGCGCCGTCCGCTCGCTGCCTGCACCCACATAGACCGTCACACGGCCATCGTGGAGCTGCATCAGCGTTTCCGGACGCCGGGCGCAGACCATCGCCAAGTTGCCAAGCTGTTTCATAAGCATTTCCTCCAAGTCATTATTTTGCAAGCAGGGCATGGAGAGATCTCCATGCCCTGCCGTTTGCCTTACTGTGCGAAACGGAACGCGGGTTTATCTCTGCGTTCCTTACAGTGTTTCAGCCATTCACGCACACGCTCCGAAGCGTACTTCTGCCCACAGGTCAGTTTCCCATCCGAGAAAACAATTCCGTCGTTGGACTGGATCATATAGATCCAAAAGGACGCCCCACCGCGCACGGGATGGAACTCGATCCTGCTGGGCTGGTCTCCCTGTGGAAAATACATCACAAGGTTATCGCCCCGGTAGTCCCGCTGCATCTGCCCGAAAATCCACTCCTCAATGTCACTGAGGGAGGCGAAGGTCTTCTGGTGCTGCTTGCGGAAAAAATCGTTCCAGTATTCTTCGTAATCAATACGATACATAGCCGCTTACCTCCATTATGCCGCGATACGGCATTCCCAGTTGGGATCGTCCTCCGCCAGTGATTCCATAGAAATCACGGCTCCGCGCAGGTGATAGGGCGCGTCCCGAAAACCGTACTTGGCCTGGGGACTGCTGCAATTCAGCAGCTCATACTTCAACTGCGAAAAAATATGGAGTTTCAGATCGCTGCACTTGGCAGGGTCATAGCGGTCAATGGCCCGAATAAGCCGCACGGCCAGAGACTGATAGACGTCATCACGATCCAGATGTGCGCCGACCACCAAGGTTTCGTTTTGCCAGATCACACTGTCGATACACCAAAGGTATTCCTCTACAAGAGCATTACGCTGAGTTACTGTCATTTTGAACAGTCCTTTCTTATATTGGGACGGGGCGAGCTGCTGCCCACCCCGCCGGTTCAAATCTCGGCTTACGCCGCTTCCATCAAATCTGCGGTGAGAACGTCCACCAACAGCTTTCCGGCCAGGTCTCCCGTGTGGATGATGACCTGATCCTTCCGCATTTGGATAAACTCCCGCTCCCGCATTTCCTTGCTGGCCTTTGCCAGCATACGATCCTCCTCGCTGAGCCGCTTGGCGACAGTTTTCTGCCACGCCAGAAGGAATTTCCGGGCCTTGTCAATGTCCTTGTTCTGCCGGTCATAGAATGTCCGAAGTTGTCTGACTGTGCCGTTGGGTTCTACCTCCATAGTGTAGTAGGGCTTGTCAGGCTTGGACGCCTTGCGGAGAAACAGCAGATAGCTCTCCCGCTGCTCCATACGGTCCCAATAACGCTCTGCATTGGAGATACAGTGGCAAAGCGCATCCCCCTCAGCGAGAACGTCCTCGATGCAGGAGGGGGCTACGATCACATAGTCCTCTCCAGCGTACTCGAACTTTTTCTTGACCGACTGCATGATCTCCTCCACATGGGGGAACTTCACCAGTAGCCTGCCGGCACGAAGGGACATATCTTTCCCGGAACCCCGGCGGGCCAGCTCGTCATGGCGCTTTTTCAGCTTGCGAACACGGTAAATGATCGCGTCATTGATATCCATGCCGAACCGTGCCGCCATAGAGAGGTAGTCCTCCCAAGTGGTCAGGATTTCTTTGCTGGTCATGTCGTTTTCCGACATCTGCCGCCGAATGTAATTGCGAATCTGAACAGGTTTCATTTTGCCCTGGATAAACCGCAGGTCGTTCGCCTCGATCTTCTCGGCACAAAACCACGCAGCGACATCATCCGGGATATTTGCGTTGGCAGCCTGTTCAAAAAGAAGCCAATCCAGAAAACGGAGACCGCCGTTTTGCGCACGCAGGCGTTTCAGCTTTTCCTGATTGATGCCCAGGATACCGGTAAGGCTGGTGGCAGCAGAGCCGCCAAAGCGTTCCTTGAACGTGTAGTAGTTATTGGTACACTCTCTGGCAAGCCGGGGAAGCTTTGCTTTGGAGATCTTCTCCAACAGAGGGACTTCACGGAGAACAACAAGATAGTGCTCCGGGTCTGCGGGCACTCGCCGGATCAACTCAGGAAGGCCCGTGCGGGCCAATTCATGCTTGGCGAGGCTGGGGATCGTCCTGCCATAGACTCTTCCAATCTCGCTCCCGCCATAACCGTAGTGGGCATAGTAACTGGGCGAACAAATGCAGCTGGAAATCCAACGAAAGGCTTTGTGCTTGTAGTCGCCCCAGTAATAGGCCCGGAGCGGCAAAGCCGCCTTGTCACAGATGACCCGCCGGATTTCATGAATGCTAAGCGATGGCGTTTGATACGATTCCTTTCTGTAAAACCGTTCTGCGGTGAATTCGCGGATCACAAAACCGTCTTTACAACGCTGCAAGAGATAAACATACGATCTGCCCGTCCAGAGCCGGCCAAACTTGCCAATAGATTTATAAGTGACCTTGTGGCGGCAGCAGGGACAGCGGCCCGGCTTGTTGTAGTGAGGGTGTTTGATAGGAACCTCTTTATCGCAGTAGGTGCAGTAGCCGGAGTGGACACCCTTCTTATCATACTGATAAAAGATGTAGTTCTGCGGGATACCCACTTTGCTGACCCAATGTTCCCAATCCTTTGGGAGGGGGGGAACCTGGGCAAGATCCACGTCCCACGGATCGGTCTGCTTCCTGTGCCGCGCCAGCAGCTCCTGGTCACGAACATCCCTTTGATAGGACAGGATATCCGTGATACTACCTTCCTTTGTGCCAAGGTAACTCTGGACGGTTTTCATGTCAGCCGGGGACATCCAGCTTTCCCATGCCTCATACGAGGGGACGGGCCAGTCCAGCCGGTCCAGCTTGGCCGTCAGCCACCTTTTCCCAACAGGGTCGTAGGTGAGGAATCTGGAGGCGCTTTTGTCGATATACAATTCGTAGACCGGCATACGCCCACCCAACCGCATCGCCTCCGGGGAGAAAAGGGCAACCTTCAGGATACTGTTTTCCACCGCGCACCGGGCAAACAGCCGGTATTGCCGCCGCACTCTCTCATAAGAATAAGTGTCTGTGCAGCGAATCACCTCTGCTTTGGGAGTATCGGCCGCCGCCAGTTGCAGCATTTTGGGCGTGGCCTTCAGTAGACGCATTTGCAGCAGTTCTTTTTTGACCATGCTCACGCTACCCTCCTTTGTTTCAAATCAACGCCATACCAGACATCCGGCAGTACATTTTTGCCATCTACCTCTGTCAGTGCAATTTGAAGGATTTTTGTTCCGTCCGGGGACTCTTTGGCAAAAGCAAGAATATCGCCCAAAGTCCCCTTCGCAATCGGGTTGACCCCGCGCACAACAGCAAAGCCCTGGCTCGCCTCCGCGTATTCCTTTCGGACGTGTCCGTTCCATGTCCTGCCTGGATGGTCTACCATGTAGGCCAGAGCGTGGAGAAACAGATCCGACCGGCTCAGTTCCCGGATGATGGTGAGTTCCGTGCAAGAAATCTTGGAATCATGGCTGTCCTCGTCCACATCCCCGCCGGCCTCAACCAGACAGTACACGGAATTTTCCATGTCACTGTAATAGGTCAGGCAGTCCAACGGATTTTCTGCGCAGTGGAAGCCATTGTGTGTGCAGTTGGCCTCGTCTGTTACGTTCAGTCCCATGCGGAACTGATAGTCCCGGCAAGTCAGGCCCTTTTCAAATCCTTTGTAGGCGATCATGACGCTGCCTCCAAAAGGCTGAATTGGCCGTCATCCTCTTTGGGCTTGGGCTTTGCCGGCTTCTTTTCCGCCTTTTTCTTCTCTTTGGACTTGCTCTTGGAGGTCCCGCCGCCGTAGTAAGGCTTCGGGACAAACTTCTCATCGTCTCTGTGGTCCTCTTCGGCATCCGGGTCGCGGAAGTAGTCCTCGGCCCACTGATAGACGATATCATCGGGAACATCGCCCCCATAGACACCGTTGACGCCCTGTTGGGGCGCCTCATCGTTGAGTTTCATCTCCTCCTGAAGATACTCCCTGGCCTTGCGGTTGATATACCAGAAGCAGTGGATCATGCTCTTGGCGGGGTGCATGGTCAGCCGGGCGAAGGCTGGGTCCTCCACACACCTGGTCTGGATATACTCAGCCACGCACAGTTTCATATTGCGCCGGGTCAGCTTTTCCGTGTCTGTTCCGACCCGCTGCATGGAAGCCGCCATCACCTCGTCATCGCTCATGGCCTGCACCTTGGCAAGCTGCTCCTGTTCGGCGGCCTTTTTCGCCGCCTGCTTGGCGTCAAACTCAGCTTTCCGCTTGGCCTCGGCCTCTTCGTGGGCCTTTTTCTTGGCGTCCTCGTCCTCCTTGGCTTTCGTGCTGTCCGCATCAGAGACGGCAGGCGCCGCGTCAGCGGAGACAGGGGCCTCAGCAGGAGCGGGAGCCGGTGCAGCCGCTTCCGGCACTCCGCATACGGAGGGGTCAAAAACGGTGGGGCCATCGCCGTCCGCAAAGCCGGGCAGCGCAAAGCCCTCCTGGGGTTCGGAATACTGGCGTTCCATGTCGAGCTGGGAATATGCACCCATTGTCGTTTCCTCCTCATTCATATTGAATTAAAAATCATTGTCAGTTTTTCGCCGGATAACAACCCTTGCGGGAATGGCTGAGCCATTCTGTCCCTGGTGCGCCGACAGGTCATACTCGACTTTCAGGGCGATATAGGTCATTCCGTTGATAATCATGTGGTCATCTGCTCTGGGTAAAAAGGGCAGCGTGGTATGATGTACCTCACGACCCTTTAACGCAAAAGTGACATAAAACATTTTTCTTTTCTCCATTGTTCAAATTGATCACTCATTGCCTCACCAGGTGTCCCGGCAAGGGACGAATTCGATCTCCGCCTTAACTGGGTCACAGGGTTCTCCGTCAAAGGCGTTTCTGTACTTGGTGCAGATATTCGGCTGGCGGTACTCTACCGGATCAACGTCAACATAGAGATTGCCTCTGGCATCCTGATACACCGGCCTGCTCCAGCTGTCGCGTCCGATAAATGTAAGCACTAACTTCTCCATAGTCTTTTTCCTTTCTCTTTATCCGCCGTGCTTTGCCAGCATGGGCGAAAAGCGTACGGGGGCAAAGCCAACGTGGTCGCAGTAAAAGTATCTGCGGCCAGTTTCATCGTACAGTTCGATCACATCTGACATGGACACGCTGCGCCCATGATAGCCCTGCGGCAAGGTGTCATTGAAACAGCTATAGACGCGCTCCAGAACCTCCGCGTCCGTCTGCTCCACAGGGGCCATAAAGTACCCATCGTAGATCAGGCGGTATTCGGAGGCCGGCGGCTGGTCATAGCCGGCGGCGTGCAGTTTCTCAATGCCCTGAAAGGCAAAGGGGAGTATCCGGTCGTTCCGCAGCTCCAGCTGATAGATACGGAAATGCCGCTCCTTGCGCTGGCTGTTCAGCAGATGCTCAAAGGAAATGCTGACATCCTGCTGCAAATAGACCTCGTACTCATGCTCCGTCAGACCCAGATATTCCCGCAGACTGACGCCATCCTCCTGGATGCCGTGCCACTGCTCTACACAGGTGTCCATGTACTCCATGCCGCACAGGCCGGAGAGGTACATCTCTTTGAAGTTCACTTGTTTCACTTCTTTCTTTGTCATTTTTTTGCGCCGCTGTGCCAGCAGCCAATCGTCCATCCCTTTGTAGTTGGGATTCCAGATAAGCCTCCGGCACGCAATGCCATGCTCTTTCGCCATCCGGCAAATTTTCATCGCGCCGTTATGGACCGCCGCATTATGGAACTTGTCCATATCGTCCGCCTCCACGATCTCCTGAACGCCGTTTTGCTTTAAGAGGTAAAACAGGTTGTTCAGAGGGGCCACGTTATTCGCCCCGATGGTGGCAACGAACGTCCGGCCTGTCAGCGCGTGGCAGATATCCGCCTTCAGAGCGCCCTCGGTCACGTAGACCGCATGAGCGCACGGGTCGCCTACAAAGTGGACAGGACTTCCCGAGCCGGTCCCCATTTGCTTGCCGGAAGAGGTCAGCGGGAGATACTTCGCTCCCACTTTTTCCGGTGGGTCATCCTTATCCTTGATAGGCGTATCCAGACGAATCTGCAAGCCGTGGATCAGGCCGTCAATCTCCCGAAGGGGGATGATGATGCCCGATGTACGCTGGTAGAACTTGACCGTCCACTTCCCATAGTCATTGATGTAAAAACCGGGTATGCCCTGTACGGTATAGCCCCACTGTATCAGCTGTTGCGTCAACGCGCGGCACATCCGGGGCGGCGGCGTGCTCTTGAAACCATAGCCCTTGATCTGTTCATCCGTCAGTCCCCGTACCGTGCGCAGATGCTCCCTGTGGGCGCTGTTTAGCGTCAGCATGGACAGCAGCGCGGAGAATGTCCGGTGAATTTCATCCGCGCTTGCTTTTTCGGCCTGGGATACCTCCTGCACGGTGGCTGGCGCAGTCTGCCCGGCGGTTTGATACGCCGGCGCAAAGCCGCTGTCCAGCAGCGTGTCGCAGATTTCCCGGTATGCCGTAGAGTTGTCCACACTGAAAACCTTACCGTAGAGGGCCAGCATACCGCCATGCTCTCCGCAATGATGGCAGCGCCACACATTTTCCGATGGGAGGATACTCAGCCTGCCCCGGCGGTCACCGCACAAAGGGCAGTCCGCATAGACCCGGCCGCCCCCGCTCCGCCTGATATTCAGGCGGAGCAGGGAAACGATATCCATGATGGTAAACGGGAAATCCGATGAACGGATGGGGATTCACTCCTTTCTCACAGGTCGGGAGGCCGCTGCTTATCCGGCCTTTTCCTGTTCCAGTTCCCGGAACAAAAGGGTGGCGGCAGCCTTGATGGTGTTACGGAACTCACAGAAGGGGGAGGTAAAGAACTTCAGGCTGCCCCTTCTCCGCTCCAGCACCTGCCCCAAGGTCCAGCCCTTGCAGATGCCATCCTCCACAACCACCGCCATGGCCTCGTCTACGGTCATACACTGGCAGATCTCCTCCACGGACATATCATCCGTGTAACTGGGGGTATTCTGGACGGGAGCAGGAGCGGGGACAGCCGCATTCTCCTGAGCAGCTTTTTGCGCCGCAAAATCCAGAACTACCGTTACACCCTTTTCCTGGGCAGCGGAAGGCTCCGGGGTTTCAGTGGAGGGAGTTTCGTTCGGCTGGGGTACGGGTTCAGCTACTGCTGCCGAGGATTCCGCCTGTACCGTCTCACCAACGACTGCTGGTTCCGCCTGGGCATTCACTTCCACCGTGGTCTCCGTCTGAGTTGACGTCTGGGCAGGCTGCACATTGGGCACCGGCGCCTCCGTGGGCTGAACGGTTCCGGAAGGCTGGACCTCCTGAACAGGGGACTGCGTTTCCGCTGCTTGCTTTGCGGGTTTAGACGCAGAGGCTGCCGCAGGCTGTACTGTCCGAGGGGACGGAGCAGGGCTCGGTTTCTCCGCCGGAGCGGGAGCCGTCTTCGTCACGCTCGTTTTGGACATCAGCGTGGGGGCGGCGTCCCCGCTGTTCGGGGCCACATCGCACAACTGGATGCCAAAGCCGGCATTGTCCAGCGCGATGCTGAGCGCCTCATCCTGGGCGCTGCGGATATAGCGCCGGTCCTCCTGCACCGTCTTGGTGGAGGTGAAGCTGCTGGCGGGGGTGGTATCCTCCCGCTGGAAGAACACCTGCGCCTCGAAGATCGCCATCTGGTCGGTAATCCGCAGCGGGTTCAGCAGCAGCCGGCCGTTGGGGCAGGCCAGGCGGAACCACAGCCGCTTGTAGGGCAGGTCCAGCTTCATCACCGGCTCCCCCTTGTCATTGACGCTCCGTTTCAGGTGTTTCAGAGGATCAAAGCCGGGAACCTGATGCAGGGACCCGGCAGCAGGGACAGTGCGGATGATTGCGTTGTCGTTCATGTGGATTGCTCCTTTCAAAAAGTTTCAAATAACGGCACAAAACCGCTAAATGGCAACAAAAAAGACGCCAGCACACAATAGTGCTCGCATCTCTCGATTTGACGCTCTCGCGTCAGCTTGCCTTTTTCAGTGGCACACGCTTCGGAGCCTGGCTGGTCAGGGCCTGATGGTACAGGCGTATACGTTCCGCCAAAAGGGTGTTGCGTTTGCCTTTCCGCGTCTTGGCGACAGCCATATACAGAGCCTTTTTCTGCCCTACCAGCAGTACCCGGTGCTTGGCACGGGTCACGGCGGTATAGAGCAGATTTCGAGACAATAAAACTTTATGAGCCGCCAGCATGGGGATAATGACGGTATCGCATTCAGAGCCCTGGGATTTGTGGATCGTCATGGCGTAGGCCAAATCCAGCTCGTCCACATTTTCCAGTGGGTAGTCGGCATAGCGCCCGTCATAATTGACGGTAACCGTGCCGTGCTGGATTCCGATAACAAACCCGGTCTCGCCGTTAAATACTCCGGTCGAGAGCTGCTTGCCCCCGCTGTCATGCAGTACGATGTCGTAATTATTTTTGATCTGCATGACCCGATCCCGCAGACGGAACACTTTTCCGCCCCGCGTGACCTCCGGTTTTTCCGGTTTTGATGGGTTGATTGCCTCCTGAATGGCATTGTTCAGATTGACGGCGGATGCCTCACCCTCCGAACGGTAGGGAGAGAGGATCTGCACCTGGCTCATGCCGACCTTGGCCGCCTCCTTTTTGTAGAGGCTGCGGACCAGTTCTGCAGTTGATTCTTGGTCATCTGCCCGGATAAAGGCAAAATCCAGACCATAATTCAATTCGCCGTTTCCTTCGTTGATCGATCTGGCGTTATAGGCAATCAGACTGCCCTTGGCCTGCCGGAAAATCTCATCCAGTACGGTAACAGGCACAAGGCCGCTGTCGATCAGCTCCAGGAATACACCGCCCGCGCCTACACTCTCCAACTGGTCGGCGTCGCCTACCAGCAGAACCTTGGTGCCAGGGCCTATCCGGGAAAAGAGCTGATGCGCCAGCCACATATCCATCATAGAACACTCGTCCACAATGAGCAGGTCAGCCTTTAGCGGCTCCCTTTTCCGTCCTCCGCTGTCCTCGCCATGAATACGCAGCAAGCTGTGGATGGTCTGGGCGTTGTCGATGCCGGTGGTCTCCGCCATACGGCGACTGGCCTTTCCTGTAGGTGCGGCTAGGGCAATGATGCTATTGGGGTACAGGAGACGGTACGCTTCCACCACCGCTTTCAGGATGGTGCTTTTGCCTGTGCCGGGTCCTCCGGTAATAATGGAGAGATTGTGGCGGAAAGTCATCTCTACACCCTCCGTCTGCCGTTTGGACAAGCTGATCCCCAGCTTGCCTTTGACCTGCTCCATGACCGGGGTCAGATTGACAGGTGCGGGAATTTCCAGAGCCATTTGCGCAATTTTCAGCGCCGTTTCGCACTCCTGCTTATACACATGAGGCAGATAAATGTTGCCCTTGTTGGATACCACCACGTTGGTCTGGATCATAGTCTCCAGTTCCCGCTCCGCCTCAGCCTGCTTCAGACGTTCCTCCGGCAGAGGGATGCCGTCATTGAGCAGCTGTAAGGTGGAGCGAAGTAAGGACCCTATCTCCATATACAGGTGGCCACCCTCGCTGCGCGATTTCTCCAGCGCATAGAAAAGAGCGCCCTGCACCCGCATGGGATCATGGGGATTGCCGCCGGACTTCTGCACGATGGCGTCTACCCGTTTGAACCCAAAGCCGGGAACCTGGCACAGGCAGAAGAAACTTTCCCGCAGAAGCGACACGCCAGCCGCGCCAAAGTGCTGGTAAATTGCCATAGCCGTCTTGGGCGTAACTTTGAACGGCGCCAAAATGGTCATCAGCTCCCGCATAGTCTTGCTCTCGGCATAGCCGGTCTTGATCTCCTCCAGCCGCTCCTCGGTAATACCCCTGATTTCCAGCAGCTTTTCCGGGTGCTGCTCGATGACGTTTAGGGAATCCACGCCAAACCGCTGAACGATAGCGTCCGCCGTCTTTTCCCCGATGCCCTTCAAAAGGCCGGAGGCGAGGTAGCCGCGGATACCCTCCAGAGTGGGCGGGACGATTTCACGCCAGTGCTCCACTTGAAGCTGGAGACCATATTTCCCCTTGACCCAGCTGCCTTCCAGCTCCATCTTCACCGCATCCGTCCGGGGCAGGTCATACCCTACGGCGGTAAAGCGGGTCAGATGGTCGTGATAGTGATAGGGTTTTCTGGCCTCCTGTGGGATCATAATGTCAGCCGTTTTCAGCTGTAAAACAGCGTACCGGCTGGCCTCGTTGTAAAAGAGCGTTCTGTCAAACGCCGCTACGATGCTCACGGTATCTTCCTCCTTTACGCAGCCTCCGGTTTGGCCCGTTTGATGCTGAAACGCCGGCTCTCGGAGACCGTGATGTACTCTGCGTAGATGTCAGGATGCACCTCTTTCAGTCGTTCCAGGCCATTCTTGTCGATGGTGGCCCGGTGGGATGGATTCCATGTGACGGTGTATCCGCCGTTCTCGCAGACGGCGGTGCAACTCACGCCCATGTCCGCAACGATGAGGGCCTTCAGGCGTTGCATCTCGGCCTCTACCGTTTTCACATCGGTATCCCGCAGACGCTTTTCTTCTTGAAGCTCCAGATAACGGGCAACCCGCGCTTCCTGGGTCTTTGAGAAAACAACAGCTGGCGCGTCCTTAGTTGCGGGGCCAAGGGAACGGCGCAGGCTCTCCAGGATAAGGTCTCCGTCCTCTGTATAAGGGGGAGGGATTCGGGCCAGCACGTTTTCGTGCCAGAAGTCCCGCTCCAAGGCAATCAGTTCCGCCTCATAGGCCATATCCCGGTCAATGTGGCGGACAATGGCCTCGTCCTCGTTGTTGCCGTACAGACAGCAGTAGTAGACCCGATCCAGATTCATGACCGACATATAGTGACGGCCTTGGGATTCGTAGTACACAGGCACGATCTCGCCGCCGTTGTACCACCATTTGTCCTTGGCGTTGTAGTTGGTGGTCTTGATCTCCACGATGGCGGTGGTACCGTCCGGCAGATCCACCAGGTAGTCCAGGTCAGCCAGCATCCAGGGGTAGAGCGGGTGTTGGAACATACACTTTCGCTGGTACACCTTCAGGCCGGTCTTTGCCTCGAAGATACGGGCCACCAGGGGCTCCAGCAGAGTTCCGACCTCCAGGGCGACCCAGTTTGCCTGATCGTCCGTTGTGACGATGCCCAGTTTGTCGTAGTAGAGGTCCCGCGCTGTCCGGAAGGGCGAAATGCCCAGGACTGCCGCGGCGTCACTGCCGCCCAGCCCCTTTTTCCGCAGCTCCAGCCAATCAGGCCGCGCGAGCTGTTCCGTATCCGCCAAAATCAGCGGTTCGTACTGCTGCCTCGTCACACAGGGTATCCTCCTCTCCGGGCATCATACCTTTGATCTGAGCCTTCCACATCTGCCGGTACTTGCCTCTGGTGGGGCCGGTACGGGGCTTGGGGCGCTTCTTGTGCTTCCACTTCTTGGTCATGTTGTGTGCTCCTTCCATAAAATAATATTCCTCAAAGCCTTTTGGCATTTGGGCATAAAAAAAGAACAGGCATGACAGTCCTGCGGCACAGTAACCGCATCCGCCCTCCCGATGGAGAGCCTCTGTCATTCCCGCTCAACGGCGTTGGGGCAGACTGCCCCCTATAAACCTCCGGCTGTCGTCCGCCTATCCGCGTAACAACCCTGCCGACACAACGTACAATCCTGACAACGTGTGCAATACGGGTGCCTCCCGTTCCCGAACCTCTGGGATTCGGCCTCGCGCTTTCAGCGAGGAACGCACAAACAATCAATTACTCCTTTACCATATCACAAAGCATGGTCGCTGTCAACAAAAAATAACTGCATATTCTGTCTATTTTTGTCGAATGTCTTGCTTTGTTTACACTATACAGCTTGCATTTCAGGTAAGATATACAACCATATAACGGTAGAAAAAGGTGAATACCATGTATTTTGTGCATGGTATTCACCTTTTTCGTTTATATCGGGTCATCTTCTTCAAAAACAGACAGAAAATCGGCAACAATTTTTGAGAGTGCTTCTCGTTGCTTGGGGGTCAGGGTATTCAACTTTTCTTGTTCGCCCATGGTCGCAAGAGCTGGAGATTCTCCTCGAAGAAGATAATCGGTAGAAATGGAGAGGCTATTACATATCTTCACGATGTTTTCAGGTCTCATAGCTTTATGTCCGTTTTCTGCAGCAGAAATCATTTTAATGGAAAGTCCTGTCATATCTGACAAATCCCCTTGTGTAAAGCCTTTCTCTGTGCGTGCTTTCGAAAGCCGCCGTCCAATCTGAACAAGGACCTCGTTTTTCATTTTGTGGTTCTCCATAATGGAATCGTCTCCCCTCATGGGGGCATGATATACCATATGAGGGGAATTTATAATCCCTCATAGTGGCTATTATTCCCCTATGGTGGTATAATAGGCGTGATTATTTTCAAAACGGAAAAAGGAGGCTGTTATGACAATAAGAGATAAGACTTGTTGCTTTACAGGCCATAGGGATATTCCGCAGGCTCAGATCCCCGTCCTGACAAAAAAAGTGACGGCCACTATCCAGATGCTGGCCGCGCAGGGGATCATCTACTATGGTGCGGGTGGGGCTCTCGGCTTTGATACAATATCGGCAACGGCAGTTCTTAAACTGCAACATACGATTTCCCAAATCAAATTGATTCTTGTTCTGCCCTGCCTTTCACAGGCGCAGCGATGGAGTAAAAGAGATCAGGAAGTTTATGAGTCAATCAAGGCACAAGCCAATAAAGTGGTCTATACATCTCAGGACTATACCCGGGACTGTATGTTCAGGCGAAACCGCCATCTAGTAGATCACAGCGGAACGTGTATCTGCTATTTGTCAAAGCCGCAGGGCGGGACAGCCTACACTGTGGATTATGCCAAAAAGAAGGGACTTAAAATCATCAACCTCGCGGATTAATACGGCACCGTAAGAAACACTCTTATAGAAAGTCCTCTTTATAGATCTGTGCCTTTGCCACATAAATTCGCATGATTTTGAGACGATACCTATGTGTGATATAATTCAGGTGAATGCTATGACCAGCATAGCAATAATCGCTTTACGGAGGTGTCAGGATGAAGATTATTTCCTGGAATGTCAACGGACTGCGAGCCTGCATAAAAAACAATGCCGTTCGATTCTTTGAAAAGGCGGATGCTGATGTGTATTGCCTTCAGGAAACGAAGGGCATGGCCGACTTCGAGCTTTCTGGTTATTATTCTTTTTGGAATCCAGCCAAACGGCCGGGTTACTCTGGCACGCTCACTCTGTCAAAAGTTGCTCCCTGTTCAGTGCGATATGGTTTTGGAAATGAGAGATTCGATGATGAAGGGCGGCTGATAACGGTTGAATATCCTGGCTTTTATTTGGTCAATGCCTATTTTCCCAACTCACAGCACCGTTTTGACAGGCAAGAATATCGAATGGAGTGGGATGCCGAACTGCTGGTTTTTCTCCAGCAGCTGACAAAGCCTGTTATTCTCTGCGGTGATATGAACGTTGCCAGGGACTATATCGATATTTATCCGGAGAATTTGCGGAATGAAGAAAACCCTCCGGGCTTTTGTTCTGCGGAACGCGAAGGACTTGAAACATTGTTGAATGCCGGATTTGTTGATGTATTTCGTCAATGGTATCCGAAAAGAACAGGAGCTTATACATGGTGGTCTAACCGATTGAACAAAAGGCTTGAAAATCGTGGGTGGCGGTTGGACTACTTTTTAATCTCGAAAAGTATACTCAGCGATGTATGCGGCATTCGGCACTTGACAGATGTGCTTGGCTCCGATCACTGTCCGATTGAATTGACCATCCAAGCCCGTGCTCCACAACGGATAACCTCACAGGATGAGTTGGCGAGAGAATGGAGGGAGATGGACTGGGACCGTGCAGAACGGGAACTGCTTAGATACCAGCAGAGCATTTCCCGGCTGGCATACGTTCGGAATATGGCGGAGGTCACAGAGGTCCAGAAAGTGCTTGTTCGCTCCCGGTGGGCTAAAGCTCTGGCTGTACGTCATGTGATTAAGACAGACTCAGAACCAGGCATTGACGGTGTTAAGTGGACAACAGATGCTGAAAAAATGGAGGCTGTTCTTTCACTAACGTCAAAAGGATATCACGCGCGGCCATATCGCAAAATCATTATAAAGGCTGATGAAAAAGAGCGAGGAATCAACATTCCTGTCTGCTATGACAAAGCTATGCAGGTTCTTTATGCTTACTCCATAGACCCTGCGTCTGAGTCTCTGGCAGATCGGCAATCCTATGCTTTTCGGCAAGGCCGTTCAATTTTTGATGCACACTGTTACATACAGCGCAATTTCAGTGGCGAGAGAGCACCGCGCTTTGCTGTCCGGGCAGATGTACGGAAGTGCTATGACACAATCTCACACAACTGGCTTATAAGAAATATCCCTATTGATAAAAAAGTGCTGGAAGAAACACTTGGAGCGGGTTCAATATATGGGAGTGAGTTGTTCCCTCCCTTAGAGTATGGAATTTCCCAGGGAGCATCTCTATCCCCAATTTTGGGCAATATGACGCTGGACGGTCTTCAAGCTGCTGTATTTGACAGGCTCTACGGAGACAGCCGCATAGATTATGGCGATGGCAGTATGGTAAGGTTCGCTGACGACATCATATTCAGTGCAAGGAGCCGGGAATCTGCCGAGATTATTATGGAGGCCATACAAGAGTTTCTTGCAGTTCGTGGTCTTGAGTTGAACTGGAGCAAAAGCTATATTGTTGATATGGAGGAAGGGTTTGAATTTCTTTCCCGCTGGTATCAGCGTAAGTTCCACGGTTCTTTATTGGTGTGTGAGCCATCAGAGAGAGCAGTTGACAATTTCCAAGCGCGGCTACAACGCTATATTGCCAACTTTAAGGGGTCACAAGTCAAGCTCATAGACGGATTAAATCGCAAACTGGCTGGATGGGGGAATTATCATAGAATTACTGATGCAAGAGAAACGTTTCGCACGATTGATAGCAGCGTGCAAACTTTCCTGCTGGAAAAGGTGCGAAATCTCTACCCAGCTCGTCAAATGGGCCATCTGGTTAATAAGTATTGGGTAGTGGATTGTCAGCATCGCCATGTATTTGCCCTTCCGGATGCGCCCAGCCATTCTGTCTTATTCCTCGCCGATATGAATATTGCTGAGCATATCCCTATAAAGACTGGCTACCAGCCATACTTGGATATAGCCTACTATGAACAGCTAAAGCGACGGCGTGACAATCAGAAGGTGAGCGGACCAGAGCGGAAAGGAATTTGGACACGGCAGGACGGCCGGTGTTTTTACTGTGAGCATCGTATGCTTACAGATCAGGACGTTACACTTGTTGAGGTAAATCCCAAAGCACCGAGCAGAGTATTGAGGTATGCCTATGTCCATGTGGGCTGTGCAGGGTTTGCTCAAGACGAAGCAGAAGAGGAACCGGTTCCGATCCTCGAAAAATTGGAACACGTATCAGAGCTTATTTCTGTTTTGGAACAGCCATACGACGATTTGCGAGATTTTTTCAGACTTTCAACAAAGAACATTATAGTTTTGAAATTCAAAGAAATCGAAAAGATGCTTGGGGAAGAACTGCCTTTGGAGGCTGACGGTGAAGCGTTCTGGACAGACAAGGCGTTGATGACCGAAAGTAGCAATTCTTTATCCGCAGATGACGTTTCTTCGCAAAGTCGGCCAATTTCTGATTGTTGGGAATTCCAGGGATACACTATTCAACATCTTGATCTCGAAAAGAAAAAAATCGTCTTTCGCAGGAAGCAAGAAAACATATCCGGCCTGATAGTTCCTAAATATCTTGTAGAACGTCCTTTGCCAGATGCCGCAATCAGAGAGGCCAATGAGTTTTTCAAAAGGCTAAAGAAAAAATACGGCCTTTGATAGAGGCTCTCCTAATATTTTTTGAACAACATTGAATAGCCCCTCTTATACTCGATACAATAAGCGTTGAACGCATTTTGAATATAAGGGGGACTATTTATATGTACCAAACAAAGGAAGGTCGCAGTTTGACCGCAGAAGCGATCAATGATTATTCTGTTGCTTTACAAGAGGACGAAAAAAGCGTTAGAACCATCCAAAAGTATATCCATGACCTCAATATGGCAGCGGAATATTTTGAGGGAGCTGAATTGACAAAGGCCACTCTGATTGAGTGGAAGAATATGCTGGTAGAGAGGTATGCAGCAGCGACAGTCAACACTGTCTTGGCCGCAATCAACGGGTTCTTGAAGTTTATGGGGTGGAACGACCTGACGATAAAGCCACTGAAAATCCAGCAGTCATTGTTTAGCGTTGAAGAACAGGAACTGACATACGTTGAGTATAAGCAACTGGTTCATGCAGCTGAGAATGCGTGTAACAGACGGCTTTCTTTAGTGATCCAAACAATATGCGCAACTGGTATTCGGGTATCAGAATTGCAATTCATCACTGTTGAGGCCGTGCGAACGGGGCGTACCGAGATTGCTAATAAGGGGAAACGGCGTACTATTTTTTTGCCCGAAAAGCTTAGACGAATTCTGAACAAGTATATTAAAGAAATTGGCATCAAGAATGGGGTGGTGTTTACCACGCGGACAGGAAAGCCTCTGGATCGCTCTAACATCTGGCGCGAAATGAAAGCATTGTGTGAACGTGCAGGGGTTGATCCCCGCAAGGTTTTCCCCCACAACCTTCGGCACTTGTTTGCCAGAACGTATTATAGCATTGAGAAGGATCTGTCCCGTTTGGCTGATATTCTGGGGCACTCAAATATCAATACCACTCGTATTTATACGATGGAAAGTGGTGCTGTCCATGCCTGCCAAATTGAACGGTTGGGGCTAACTATCACATAATTCTTGTTCTGTTGTAACAAGCATCAGCACAGCGGACAATTTTTCCTTTATTATAGCATTGTTTTTTGCAAATTGTGATGAATTTTGGAAAAGGGTATAACAAATCGAGCGAGATAGCTTGTAAATTTTTATCTCGCCATGTTTATTGCGCTATTTAGACTCTATCCGATATATTTTTCTTTTTTCATTTGCAGTATGTAGCGTTCACCTTGCGTAGATTACAACAGAACAAGAATTATGTTGTAGAGCGATGTCAGCAGGCGATATTTATCACCATACAGGAAGGATGCTGTCGCTATGTTGTCAATCAAACGGATATACAGCAAAAGAAGAACCAGCAAAAGGCCACTGCCCGCATAAAAGGCAGTGGCCTCTTCATTGTTTCGACAAAATATGTTTAATCATTCGCTTATACCCTATATCCAGACACGTTTTTATTGCTGCCGGTCGGCACAGGCACATCTGTCAGATGCGCCTGTGCGGGGTGGTAGTGATTACCTACATACTCCGCTGCACCTTGAAAAACAGGGGCTATGATCCCTTATCGTCAGTATGTGAGTCTGGTTCTGTTATGGTATGGCTACAGACGCGAAGACTGCCTGCGGAGTGGGTGTAAGGCGCAAGCCTATTCCCATCCGTAAAAACGATTGTATCAAAGGTACGAGCGGGACCCTTAGCTGTTAAAACGCAAGGCAAAGCGGGAACATACAGAACGTGCGCGAAACCTTATCAATGGGATAAGGTGGGGAAGAACTGTGGGATTGGCATGGGCAGCCTCGTCAACTGCCAAATCACCATCCGTCGGTTCGTGCCGGGTGCCGTCGGCGGCTCACAATATACTCCTGTGCCGGGGCCGGAAGCAAGCGGGCGATCCCGTCGTCTGTGAATACGGCACATATCCTTATAACAACATTATTGATTATGGTATGGCGTGGGTGGCGGTTACTGGAATTGGTTCAAACTAGCAAGTTGAACACAGCAAGGTCCAGTAGTGCCACCCACCTATTCCTATATCAAAAAGAGGAGGTGCGCTGAATGCGTATCCCAATCAACCAAATTAGGGTAAACCCTGGCCGTCGGAAAGCGTTGCCGGAACACATAGAAGAACTTGCAAAAAGCATAGCGGAAATAGGGCTTTTGAACCCTATCACTGTTGACCATGACTTCAACCTGATTGCGGGACTGCATCGTCTGGAAGCCGTGAGGATTCTTGGTTGGTCAGAGATTGAATGTATGGTCAGCAGTTTGGAAGGTTTGCAGGCAGAATTAGCCGAGATTGATGAAAATTTTGTCCGGCGTGGGCTGTCCACGGTGGAGTTTGGAGAACTGCTGCTGCGTCGGAAGGAAATCTATGAGGCGTTGCACCCTGAAACCAAATATAGAATTTCACAAGTAGTTGCCATGAACCGCATCATCGGTAATAACGTGGGCGAAAATTTGTCGTCTACGTCAAAGCCTTTTACTGAAGATACAGCGGATAAGTTGGGCGTAGTCCGTCGAACAGTCGAACGGCAAATTCAAACGGCCAAAAATTTAACACCAGAGGCGAAAGAAATTCTTCGTCATATCGATGTGTCGCGGGAGAATGCTCTGAAAATCTCACGCTTCACGCCTGAGCAACAACGAGAGGCCGCCTGTCTGTTGGCATCTGGAGAAATCAAATCCGCAAATGATTATCTCTTATTAAAAAACGCAACACCAGCAGGCAGTTCACAGCAAGGCAAGGAAAATGTGCCTATAACAAAGGATAGCTCCATGTCAGCGCAGCAAGAACAGACCTCTCCTGCATCCCAAAAGCCGAAATTAGAGGATACGCCCATGACTAATGAGCGGACCAACGTGCTGAAAGCGTGTAAGTCACCTCACCAAGAAAAAGGTGACTGTGCAGAAAAAGCAGAAGATAAGCCAGATGGCTTGGACAAAATTAAGAATAATACCAGGGAACAGGAAATGTCTTCGTCCCAGCCACCGTATTCTCTTGGTGGTGTGAAATATGCAGCATCTATATTTTTTTGTGTGGTATTTTTTGTCATATGCTGCATTGGTTTTTTAATTGTGCCGCTATATTAGGGCCTGCTTCGTAACCTCAAACCGCTTGAAAGACAAGCAATATGGGTTGAAATATGGTAGAATAGGTGCAAGGGAATTGGGGAAAGGCAAGGAAAAAGCTTGCAGTTATGGGGGCGGAGCGGATGTATAAAGACAACAGCCAGATGCGGATTGAGGACTTTGTGTTCCCGTATGGGAAACTGGACCCGGAAAACGATTGGGTAAAACTGGCGGCGCTGGTTCCGTGGGAAGTGGCGGAGGAACGGTATGCAGCCCGCTTCGTGAACAATGGACACCCGGCGCATCCGGCACGGATGGCATTGGGGGCGCTGCTGATCCAGCGGCGGCTGAAATGCAGCGACCAGTGGCTGGTGAAACATGTCGGAGAAAACCCGTATCTGCAATATTTCATCGGCATGAAGGAGTACGGGCCGTGTC
>OFGX01000111.1_pt1 | contig 67319 bp, 71 predicted proteins | sample 1521831 | NCBI WGS metagenome assembly OFGX01 (sample SAMEA3504080, study PRJEB24116) | mouse gut metagenome | biome: mouse gut; feature: mouse-associated habitat; material: faeces | place: Denmark | collected 2011 | reverse complement strand
TATCATGGGACTTTTTTCAAAGGAACTGCGGGAACTGGACCGGAATACGGTACAGTTGATGATTGATGAGATGCAGGAGGAGCTGGAGCAGAAGAGAGCGGAGTTAGAGAAACGGAAGGAAGAAATAAAGAAGCAGAAGGAAGAGGCGGAACGTCGGAAAGCGGAGGCAGAGCAGCAGAGAAATGCAGCGGAAGCGGAGAAGCTTCGGGCCGACATGCTGGAAGAAAGTGAGCGGGAAAAATCAGAGCAGCTTGAGCAGGCTTTGCGCCGGATTGCGGAATTGGAAAAGCGGAAGGTTTAAAATTCGCTGTACGGAAAGCACGGAGAAAGAGATCTTCGTGCTTTTTGCAATAAGCACAGGAGGTGATTTTTATGTCGAACATTCAACTTAATCCTGGCGAAGCGCTGATAGGGAAAGGGCTTGTGTCATATCGGGATTTGGAAAAGCATACCTGTCAATGCTGGCACGCCGCAATCTACGTGACCAATCAAAAAGTTTTCCTGGATACGTATACGGAAATTGAGCTTAAGCTATCGAACATCAGAGGCTTTACATCTGGGAGAATACTTCTCTTTATTCCTTCCGTAACAATCTATGGACGGGCGGAAAAAACAATCTGCGGCGGGCATGGTTTGACAGAGGACGCATATACAGTTACTGGTTTTCCTATAAAAAAGCTTAAGGGATGGCTCTTGCAGGCCGGTGTTCGGGAACTGTAAATGTGCCAGAATGGACAGGAAAGCCGCGAAGACGCATAATAGGAGAACGAGTGAAAATTATGATTTATATTGTAGACAACTTATCAAATTTTTTCATATATCTGTTTATCATCTATTGCGGATTTCGGATAAGTCCAAGAAGAAACAGATTTTTTATTGGTATATCCCTATTGATTGTACTGCTTGCAGGTGCTTTCAACGCATATTACGATGTCAATTCTCCAATTGTTTATATAGTTTGGAGTGTGCTTTCCATCTGCTTGTTTTTCGAGGAGCGTTTAGGGCGTTTGATTGTATTAAGCGCCGCCCTTATGTATTTTACCGGAATTGTGGATACGTTCAGTGTCATGCTGATACAGGTTATAATGATAGGCGGGGGAATTACCGGTACCGATATTGCCTGGTGGATGGAACCCGCTTATCTGCTTTCGTTTGCAGTATATCTTTTGGCATACCTGCGGATTCTTAAAAAACATGAAGTTTATATGTGCCATATAGAGTTCAAATACAAGTTTGCACTTTTAGTCCAAGGCAGTATTTTTCAAATGTTTTACAATTTTGTTTTTGTATTTTTTAATGAAAATCACGCAATGTACGGCTGGGATGCATATGCGGTATTTTTTATCAGTATAGTTGGGGCAGTCTATTCTGTTTTTCTTACGCTTAGCCTTGCTGTTAAAAATATACTGTCAAACAGACAGAACAGGGAGCTTCAGGCATTTATGCATATGCAAAAACAGCAATACGATTATCAGTTACAGCAGTCGGCAGCCATACGGCGTTTTAAACATGATTTGGTAAATCATATGGGTGCTCTCAGAGAGTTAATGAACGAAAAAAAGACAGAAGAAGCCAAAGCGTACATAGATACGATCTGGAATATTCAGGATGAGTTTGATTTAAAGATTCATACAGGAGATAGTTTTCTTGATGTTATTGTTAATTACTATTTGTACTTGGCAGAAAAGGAAAATATAGAGTTTGCCGTTGTGGGAAAGCTGACCGGAAAAATGCCTCTTGAGATGTTTGATATGACAACATTGATGGGAAATATATTGGAAAATGCTGTTGAAGCGGCGGCAAAGGCAGATGTCCCCAGAATACGTGTGGAACTTGTAGAACATAAGAAGGAAATTTTTATTGTTGTCAGCAACAGCGTTGTCAAAAGAATCCATACAAAAACAAACTCCTTTACGACATCGAAAAAGGATAAGGAAAATCATGGTTTTGGTCTGAAAAATATGATTGCGGCAGTTGAAAAGTATCATGGCGAATATGATATGGAATCTATAGAGGAAAATGGCGAAGCGCTGTTTAAAATCAGTATTGCTATCCCGAAAGCAGGAGATTGAAAGAGGGCTGCTTCAAGCAATGGATGGGCATGCGGCGTACGTCCGCATCCGCACGCTGCTAAAGTGCACAAAGGGGTACGGATATGAAAATAGGTATTGTAGAAGATGAAGCAGTATGGAGAAACAGAATACAGGTTATCGTCGAAAAATATTGCAGGGATAAAAATATTTCATTTCAAATCAATTCCTATGGCAGCGGACAGGAGTTTATGAAAAATCCGGATGCGGATCTGCTGTTTCTGGATATTGAACTTGCGGAAGGTGAAGATGGTTTTGAGATTGCGGAACAATTGATGCATTGCAAAAACAAATGTAAAGTATGTTTTTTGACTTCCCACACGGAGCTGGCCAGATTCGGTTATCGGGTCAATGCTTTCAGATATATAGATAAAAGGCATTTGGAGGAAATCAATGAGGCGATTGATTTTTTCCTTAAAACGAAGATTCAGGATCGGACGGTGTCCTGTAAGGATACTGCCGGGATTCCCATAAACATAAGCCTGAATGAACTTCTGATTGTTGAAACATACGGAAGAAAATTAAAATATGTTATGTTGGATGGCAGTGAGCATTTATGTGAAGGACAGATATCAAAAGCCGCACAAAGCTTATCTCCATTTGGATTTTTTCAGATACATCGGTCGTATATTGTCAATTTAAAATATATTGAAAAGGCAAGCAGTCATGAAGTTATGCTTTGCAATGGTTTAAAGGCAGTAATCGGAAGGGCTTATGGGAAAGCGTTTAAGAAGGAATTTTTTAAATGGAGAATGTGGTTTGAACAGTGATTTTTGTGTCGTTTATGCAAAATCTGTGTCGTTTGTGCAGGGAGTATTTTATTTTCTTTCTCACTGTGATATAAAAGAAACATTCGGATTGACAGGAGGAGAAAGTGATGAGCAGCGGAAAACCACAAAACAGGCACTTTGCAGCTTTGAAGAAGAACGTTGTTGGGTTAATAGGTATTCTAACAGCTTTGAGTGTTGCTGCCTGCGGGCAGGTAAAAGAAGATGAGATGGTCAATGATGAGATGGTCAATATAGAGGACTTTGCCGCAAATCAGCAGGAAAGCGATATACAGGCGGGTGAGAGTGCGGATTCAGAGATAATAGAAGATGAAATCGTAAATGCGGAGGAATTGTTAGATTTATTCATCAATGGCTCAATAAGCGCAGAGGACCCCGCAGATCTGACATCGGCATTTTATATTTCCGATTTAAATATGAACGCAGGAGAATGGGACTCATTTTCCGTTGGAGAGAAAGTCGATCTTGACAATGACGGAGAAAATGAACTGATTATGAACGGTCCCTATGGGGGGATCTACCTTGATGCACGTGATAACAGGGTATATAAATTTGCCGCCGGGGACGGCAATGCCTGTATTCTTTCTTATACCTATTTTAACGGGGATGTATGGATTCTGTACAGCAACGGAATGAATGTGGGATATGAATCTTACCATATGGAAAAATTTGAGGGAGCTGACAATTTAGCTGCAGAAATAAATTTCGGCGAGGAGCCTGCCAACTTGGATCGTGCGGATTCTGAAATGAACTATACATGGAATGGAACGGCCATTTCTTATGATGAGTATACAGCATTATGCAGTAAAATTTTTGCGGCCGAAGTAAGTACTCAGGAAATACAAAATTTGGATACAAATGAATCATTGGACGCTCAGAATAAAGAAAGCAGTGATGGTCAGATAAAAAAGGATGACGAGCCGGAAAGTTTGGCAGGGGAGTATGAATATCAATCGGATTATGGAACTGGTAAGTTAATGATAAAAGAAACATCTTATGGATATGATATTTCCGATTATGAATCAGAAGCTTCTTATCGGTTTTTAGCTGATTCATCGAACATAGAAATTATAAAAGATAATAGAATATATATCAAGTATCCCGAGCAGGCATTTTCCGATGACACCGTTACTTTCAGCTATTATATTTTAGAGTATCGTACAGATGGGATAAATGTGTATTACGCAAAATCCGCAGATGAAGAAGGTCAGTTTTTATATCACGCTGCAAGAAAAAGCGAAGGGGGGACAATCAATAACTGATAAAGTCAAAACCGGCTTATATGAGAGCGGGGACGCCAAAACCGCCCATACAGCACAGGGAAACGATGCAGCCGGGGATGCGGACAGGTTGTAAGGATAACGGGCATTGCATCTACTCTTATGAAATTAAAATGTCAAAAACTCTTGACATTTCTTCCTGGACTTGATATTATGAAAATGTCAAAAGTATTTGACATTTCAAATTTGATTTCATATTGAGAGGAGGAAGGTATTATGCCGGCAGGTGCAATGATTTTTTTTGGAACTGTTTTATTGGTGTTTACCACATTGGATCTATACATGTTGGCATCACTCTTAAAACCGGGTGATGAACGCAATCAGGTTATTGTATGGAAAGCAAGTTCTTTTACTTTGCTTGCAATGGTGGGTGGGAACATCTTAGATGTTATTGAAAATTTTGTAAGAGCACAGCCTATGTCACAAAACCCTTTTATTCAACTGGAAGTTGCCGCCATTGTTTATTTTGCCGCCATTATGTTTTATAAAAAAAGGCATGGTGGCTGATATGGAAAATACCATCAGAAACAGACGAAAAGAGTTAGGGCTGTCCCAGGAGGAATTAGCGAAAAAATGCGGTGTTTCCAGACAGACAGTAAATGCAATCGAAAACAACAAGTATGATCCCACATTAGCGTTAGCGTTTAGCCTTGCAAAAGAATTGTGTGTTACGGTTGATGAACTTTTTATATCGTCCTAATTCGTGAGAAAGCAATAACGAAATAACGGCAACTTTCACAGCAGCACCAAGCAGGAAATCCGGAAATGGACTTCCTGCTTTTTCTTGCATTTGAAACCTGAAATGGCGTATACATTGAAAGCATTTATAGAAAACAAGAGATAGACCGCCGGCACCACACGATTCCGAACTCAAAAAGCTATTTTGAATATCACAGAATCCCGAAATTTTTCAGACACAGGTGATTGAGAAAAAGAAAGCAATCAAGTATAATGGAGGAAAGTAATCTATGGCAAAAACTTAAAATGGCGGGGGAAAAGCATCCCTGTGATTGCAGAAGAACCGGAGACGGAAGCAGCGGTGCTCGAAGGGGCTGCTGATGTGCACAGATAATATACAGATCTTACGGCAGGAGGCTAGTGTTATGAAGTTATTCTCTTTCGGAAAAGAAAAGAAACAGGAGAGCTTTGAGTTTCAAATCGACGATGCATTTGCCTTAAAGGAATCTGGCGTGGTAGTTGCAGGACGAGTCACCAAGGGAGTGCTCCATCAGGGGGAACAGGCAATCTGTGTCCCCAAAGCAGGGACTTCCTTTCTCTGCATGATTGAGCGTATTGAACAGCCGGATCCCAGGCATAGGGGGCAATATGTTCATCCGAAAGAGGCAAGGGCCGACGGACCTTGCGGGGGACATTATGCCTTGATGATTCCGGGCCGTGACAAATCAGATTTTCATTCCGGGGATCGCCTGGTTCCCGTAGGCTCCGTACCGCTTGACGAGCCGCCGGTTATGAATCCGAAACCCTGAGAGGGATGTTTATTCAAAATAATAAGAAATCAGAACTTTGCGAGGCAGGCAGTTTCGCCGCAGAACAGGAGACGAAATGGGATTTCAACAGGAAATGAAAAAACTGGAGCAAAAATATGAGAAGGAGCTTATGGATATCCTTGTACTTTTAGGAGATATGGGCGGAGGTGCCGTCCGTGTGGATAAGGGCATCTGGGAGCCGTCTGTGAATATACTGGCTTATATTGATTTATCCACACAGGAGCTTGTAAAGTGCAAAGGACGGATTTCATGGCTTGCAGAGGAAAAGGACAGACGGGGCTGGATTTATCATCTGAAGAATGAAAAAATCTATCATTTAAGGGTGCGCAAAAGTAAGCAAAGCTCACAGAATCCGGCGTTTCTTCTGGCAGAGGTGGTCAAAAGAAATGTGAAACATCCGGATCTGCAAAAGGTCCTGGAGGAATATCGGAAGCCGTTGGAGATGGAAGATGAGCTGTGCGGGACTTTTTCCCTTGAAAGAAGCTTCGGGTGGTTTACCGGCACCATTGACTGGCTGGGAGAGGAGTGCTCCGTAAGCTTGGAATGTGACAAAAAAGATGCCGAGGCAGGGACAGAGACTGCGAAAGGCGCCCTGGCCGTTTTGCATATGATTTACGGAAATTTAGGAGAATGGGATGAGAAATTCCGCAGATTTGCCGCAGAAGAGTTGACAGAGCTTGCAAATGACTGGCTGTCGGACAGTGAAGATTTTGAGGAAGGCGGAACGGAGATTACAAAAGAAGCCTTTGCCAAACGAATCGAAATCAGTGAAATGACGATTTCACCGGACGGAAATTATGAGGTATATTATAATGATGACGATATGTTCTGGGGGCATGTGATTATTGTCAGCGGAAATACGGAAACCGGAATGGAAGATGCGCAGATTGCAGGATAAAAATTTTGGCTGAGACTGCAAAATCATTCGGAATGGAATATTTGAGATTATTTGTTGTAGATATCAATAAACCGGCGATTCAGCTTTATGTCAAAAATGGATTTCGAAAAGTGGAAGGCGTTTATGAAGAAGTATTTGAGGATGGCTTTGTTTTACGTGAATATGGGTATGAAATAAAAGTATAAATTGCTGTAATTTGCTGTAATTTGCGATATCTTAGTAACCATTTATAATCATAAGATTTATAATCAAAATCCGGAGAGGAGAAATTCAGATGAGTGAAAAAATCGTATTTAGCCCAGGCTCTTTTTTTCATGGTACAAAAGCGGATTTGGAAATTGGTGATTTTATAATTACAGGAAAGAAAAAGAATTATCAGGACAGCAGAAAGTCCGAATATGTCTATTTTGCAGGAACCCTGGATGCAGCGATTTGGGGTGCGGAGCTGGCAGAGGGAGACGGCAGGGAGAGAATCTATGTTGTGGAGCCAACCGGAGACTTTGAGGACGATCCAAATGTTACAGATAAGAAATTTCTGGGAAATCCAACAAAATCTTATCGGTCAAAGCAGCCCTTAAAAATAGTGGCGGAAGTCATCAAATGGGAAGGACATTCCCCGGAAGTCTTAAATAATATGCTGGAAAATCTTAAGAAGCTGTCTGATATGGGGATAAAAGCAATTGATTGAGTGACAGATATACCTCAAGCGTTCCTTTGCTCATTGAGGGTATCGTAAGAAGAGAGCACAATTTCCGGCTTGAAGGAGAAAGAGAATGAGAAGAAGCTTGAAGGAAGCAATACGGCTGAATGACAGGGAAAAGAAGCAGCTCGCCGATGAAATCAAAGCATTTTACCTGGACGTTCGCGGAGAAGAAATAGGAATCATAGAGGAACAGCAGCTGATCGATTTGTTTTGTGAGCATTTGGCGCCGATTGTCTATAATAAGGCGTTGGATGATGCACTCTGTTGGTTAAAAGCACAGGCGGAAAATATAGAAACAGATTATTACCTGCTGTATAAAAGTATTCAATAGATGACTGCCGTCTTACGTCAAGCTAAGATCAGGGGAGAAACATATGGATAATCAACAAAAAGGTACGATTTTAACGCTGCTGAAGGTTGACGAAATTACCGGAAATTATACAAATAATTATTGGTTCACCTATAAGGATTTCCTGGATCCAACAGATGATTTTACAGCATTTGAATGTGAACGCCTTGAAGGAAAAGAAAGATACACCGCCCTGATTGAAAATCTGCTCAGCATAGATAAATGCGCAAAGGTTTTTGTGCAGGTTTATGGAATGGAAAATGACAGCGAGCCGTTTGTGTATGCGGATACCTTAATGATTTTCAGCAAACTGTCACTTGACGGGATAAAACAAATTTTCAATGAGCCGGAAGATATATTTCCCAGTGATATCGGAGAAGAAACTGATTTTTCGCAGCCGACTTTTCTGATTGGTAATAATGGTCAGATAATTCCGGGTGCGGAGCTGTTTAAGGGGAATGATTCCGTTTACTATTGCTGGTGGGATTAGATGGTTTGGGTATGGCAGAATATCTGGTTTTGATATATATACTCATTTTGCAATAGTTCGGGACCGGAACTGTCTGAATATCACAGGATTTTAGAGAAAATGCAGAACAAAATATAGATCTAAAATACGCAGCAAGACGATGAAAGAGACAGAATTTGCAGAGGGATAGAAATAAATGGACGCACAGGCATTTTGGAACGTTATTGGCATGTACAATAATCAGACATGGAAGATTCAGATAATATTGCTTATCTTTATGATTGCTGCGATTGCGCTGTCCTATATCCAAAAAGTAAACTGGGCGGCAAAATTTGCTTTCGGAATTACAAGCCTTTATATTGGCACCGTGTTTTTCGGATGGTATGGAACAGAACCCATTCAAAAGTTTTTTGCCTTGCCATTGTATTTATTCTGCGGCATCCTGTTTTTATACGAAGGCTGGAAATATAAAGATGATCTTGTAGAAAAACCTGGTATAATTCAGACAATATTGCTGCTTCTTTATTTGAGTTACCCTGCTGTTTCGATGCTTCTGGGCAATTCTTTCCCGCAAATGGTAACATACGTTATGCCTTGTCCTGTTGTAAGTTTAAGCATAGCTGTCTATGCGGGCTATAAAAGGAAGAACAAGATACTTCTTGCTTTATTGACTATTTGGGGATTAACCGGAATCAAATCAATTATTTTTCATGCATATGAAGATATCATTCTTTTGCTTACCGGCCTATATGGTGTCTTACTTTTGATAAAGGAAATCAAAACAGAGAGGACGTTATGAAAAATGATATATAAGGCGGACGATAAAGAACTGGATGCTTCCCTTTTTATTTCCTTTGTCAATCAGATATGGCAGGGTGATTATGACATAGAAAGAACGCAGACCGCTTTATCCAAAACAATCAACATTACGGTTTATGATGATCAGCTTCTTGTGGGATGCCTGCGTATTCTTTCGGACGGCTGCTATTTTGGAACCATCACGGAGCTGCTCGTCCTTCCGGAGTATCAAAGGAAGGGAATTGGAAGCAGGCTTCTTCAGCTTGCAAAGGAGCATACTCCTACTTTATTGTATTTTGGCGCACAGCCGGGGATGGAGCCGTTTTATGAAAAGAACGGCTGTCAGAAAAGTCTACAATCTTATATAATAGAAAAGAACGCGTAATTTCAAATTCCGGCTCTTAAAAGAGAATGGGCGGTAAACAGAAGTGTAAGGGAAGCATTTTCAGGAGAAAAGAATGATACAGGAAATATTAGAACAATTGAACATAGCCTGGCAGCTATTTGAATACCACTGTAATGAATTAGAAGATACGGAAGCAATGTGGTGCGGCACTCCCAACGGCTTACGGATAAGAAAGACAGAAAACACATGGATAGCAGACTGGCCGGAAACAGAAGCTTATACCATCGGGCCGCCAAGCATTGCCTGGACGATGTGGCACATTCTGTACTGGTGGAGGACTGTCATAACAGCGTCAAAAGAGAAGCATATCCCGGAAAAGGAGGAAATCAAATGGCCGGGTTCCGTGGCAGCGGCCGTTTGTGAGATACGGGATTGTCATGATGCATGGGTTTCCTTTCTTAAGTCCCTGGACGAAAATGAACTGCGTTCCGGTGAAATGTGCCGATGGCCTTTTGAGGGAAAGAGTATGTATTCCCTTGCACTGTGGGTAAATATGGAATTTATGAAAGATACCGCAGAGGTCGGAGCAGGCAGATTTCTTTATGCAGCCGCTGATGCGAAAGCTGCTGAGCAGTTGAAGGAATCGTGAGCGGTTAGTTTAAATCAGGAGCAAAAAGAAGCATACAAACCGTACATATAGTATCCTGTCTAAGGAATGTCAAGTGCTTTTGAAAATAATTTCTGCCGGCTGGTAAAGTCGCAAAGGCGCACGAGAGGAACTTTTATGAGTGCCCTTTCGAATAAAAGTTCCTCTCATAACAGGTGCGCCGAAGTGGCTTTATCCTTTAGTGCCGTCGCGCAGCGACTTTTAATAGGAGGTAACATCATGTCTTTCTTTGACCGCTTTAAGAAAAAAACTTTATCGAACCCAGCCGGCGCCGCATCTCCCCAATGGCCGCAGCCTCCAGAGGCAGATACCATGTGTCTGCTGCTTATGGACAGGGTTTTGGATGACATAGAACCGGTAGCGGCCCGGTTAAATTCCGTTTTTGGCAGCGGGACAGTCGGTGATGTAGATCACGATCACCCTAAAGTTTCGTCATTTATCGCTGCAATTGACGGCTTGGAGTTCTGGTGCTCTTATCTGCCCATGCCGATTCCTTCCGATACGGCCGATATCCCTGCGGCCGCACAGTACAGCTTTCTTCTGTCCGATGAGGAGAAGCAGGCTTTCACGGAGCACAAGTCCTTTTTTATGCTGGCGCAAAAGGGAGGCGGAACCTCTCTGGAGGCAAAGCGGAGGGTGTGCTGGACATTTTCCATGCTCTGTGCCGCTCTTCTGGAGCAGGAAGGTGCGGTTGGCGTCCATATCGTCAACCGGGGGGGTCTTTTGGTAAGCAAATGCCATTATCTTCAGCAGCAGGAGATGATGAAGGAGAAAAAACCGGACAATGACGAGGCGTATTTCCCTGTACCTCTGTGGGTGTGGGTTTATGCCACTTATAAGGGGGAAATGCCTGTTATCCAAACAACCGGACTAAAGGATTTCGGACTGCCGGAGCTGGGGTTTTATAATCCTGAGCAGCTTAATACGGGGCAGGCGTTGGATTATCTTTATTCCATGTCCAGTCTTCAGATTACAGGCCGTCAGTTTTACCGCAATGCATCCTTGATTCCTTTGGATGAAAAGCTGGAGGTTGTGTGTAAGCAGGACGGAGATATTTTGTACTTTATTGGAGCATAGAGATGTCTTTCATTGCTGCGCTCTCTTGTCAAGAGAGCGTCCATCAGCGGACAAGGAGATTTGTACTGTAGAACGAAAGGCAGAGAAATGGAGATTGCTATGAACGAACTATTGGAATTTGCAGACAGAGAAGCATTTCGGAGCTGGCTGTCAGAGCATTGTATGTCAGATGCCGGCGTCTGGCTTTTGTTCGGAAAAGCCGGCGGGCCGAAGACGCTTAAGGCGGGAGAAGCCCTGGAAGAAGCTCTTTGCTTTGGATGGATTGACGGTCAGATGCAGAGCATTGATGAGAAATCCTATAAAAAGTATTTTTCCATGCGCAGGGAGAAAAGTAAGTGGTCGGAGAAAAATAAAGCTTTGACGAAGAGCTTGGAAGAACGGGGCCTCATGACGGAGTTCGGCAGAAGAAAGATAGAGGAAGCCAGGAAAAACGGCCAGTGGGACGCTCCAAAGCCCGGGGCGGTTACGGAGGAACAGATTGCTTGCGTATGTGCTTTGCTGAGAGGCCATGAACCTGCCTGCACAAATTTTGAAGCCATGTCCTTGTCCGTAAAGAAAACCTATACGCGGGCATATTTTGGCGCAAAGACAGATGCCGGACGGGAAAAGCGGCTTGCCTGGATGGTGGACAGGCTCAATAAAAATCTGAAGCCGATGTAGCTGTTCCGGGTGTTATGTCAGGGAGAGGGAGATTGCAGAGTGGAAAAAGGCTTCAAGCATTCGATCTCATGTATATTTGTCCACAAGAAAAAAAGCGATATTTGGAATTGCAATCCCTCTGTTGATGATGGTTCCATTTTATCCTGTATATAAATGGATAAATCCGGCGGGTACCATACTTATTTTACTAATTGTCCTGTATGTTATAGCCATCGGGAGCTGCCTCTATCTTTGGTATAAGGCAAGAAAAAATGATAAATAACCACAGGCGAAAAACGGAACTTGCAAAGGAGACAGCCATGAAGATTATAAAAGCATTAAAATTAGAGAAATACGACAACAAAGAAAGATACACGCAGGTGGACGGTTTTGTTTACAAGGACGCTGCCGGCGGTGTTGGCGGTTCTATGGGGATTTCCGATTCTGCCGTATATTGCGTAACATTATATTGTGAGTTAGAGGAAAATGAAAAATGGAAGGTACGGAGCCGGAAAGCATAAAAGAAATCGCGGGCTTTGTTGGAAAAAGAGTGTTTAACTATGAAGAAGGAGATTCTATAAAGCTTGGAATAGAATCTCAGCTTTCGCTTACAGAGGTATAAAGGCGTCAGGAATTTCATAATAGCAGTCATCCTCAGCAGACAGGGGGACACCTCCCAAGCACAGGATTTTGGCAGATGGCGCCGTGTATCTCCTCGTCCATTGAGGGGCTGACACGCTGATTAAGAACAAGAATAATCAGTCAGATTTAAATGAAGAAATAACACTTCTTTTGGGAAAATATGGTTAAATAAATAATTCAAAGAAATAAACCAGTAAATATGCATTGCAAATAATCAGCATTTACTTTAAAATCAAATACAGGAACTAAATCTGCCGGAGAAAGAAACCAGATCTACAAAGACAGAGCGCCGGCAGACAGGGTAAGAGAAAGTAATTTATCCTCAGCGCCAAGAGACGCGGAGGGTATTTTATAAATATTAAATTCAGGAGGTGATTGCTCATGCGTGAGATTCAGGCACAGCAGATTACAGATGTTGTGGAGAAATTATGTATTGAGGCAAATCAGTATCTTCCCAAGGACGTCCAGGGCGCCATCCGCCGCTGCCGGGCGTGCGAGGACTGGGAGATTGCCCAGGGGGTACTGGATAAGATTATTACAAACTTCGAGATTGCGGAGCAGGAAAGCGTTCCCATCTGTCAGGATACGGGAATGGCCTGCGTATTTCTGGAGATTGGACAGGACGTACATATCGTAGGCGGCGATTTAAGCGAGGCCGTGGACGAGGGTGTGCGCCGGGGCTATGACAAGGGCTATCTTCGGAAATCCGTGGTAAAGGACCCGGTGCGCCGTGGCAATACGGGAGACAATACGCCGGCCATGCTTTATACGGAGATTGTTCCCGGCGAGGAGATCAAGGTGACGGTTGGACCAAAGGGCTTCGGCAGCGAAAATATGAGCGCTATCCGCATGTTTAAGCCCTCCGCAGGCATTGAGGGAATCAAGGATTTTATTCTGGAAACAGTGGAGACGGCAGGTCCCAATCCCTGTCCGCCTATGGTTGTGGGCGTGGGAATCGGAGGAACCTTTGACAAATGCGCCCTCCTTGCGAAGAAGGCTCTGATGCGCAGCACGGACGAGCGGAATCCGGACCCCTATTACGCGGATCTGGAGGCGGAGATGCTTGAGAAAATTAATAAGCTGGGCATCGGACCTCAGGGCTTTGGCGGAAAGACAACGGCTCTGGCCCTCAATATTGAAACTCTGCCCACGCACATCGCAGGCATGCCCTGTGCGGTAAATATTAACTGTCATGTGACACGCCATAAGACGGAGGTGATCTAGGTATGGAAAAACATATTCAGCTTCCTTTGACGGAAGAGGTGGCAAAGACGCTTCATGCAGGAGACAGTGTGTATCTGACGGGTACGATTTATACTTCCAGGGATGCGGGGCATAAGCGGATGTGCGAGGCATTGGCCCGGGGAGAAGAGCTGCCTTTTGATCCTACGGACGCGACCATTTACTATGTGGGACCGACGCCTGCCAAGCCGGGACAGGTAATTGGTTCTGCCGGACCCACTACAAGCGGACGAATGGATGCCTATGCGCCTACCATGATGTCGGTGGGGGCAAGAGGAATGATCGGCAAGGGCGCCAGACTGCCGGAGGTTGTGGATGCCATGAAGAAGTATCACGGCGTTTACTTCGGCGCTATCGGCGGGGCCGGTGCGCTTCTTGCCAAGTGTATTAAGAAGTGTGAACTTATTGCCTATGAGGATCTCGGAGCGGAGGCCCTTCGGAAGCTCTATGTGGAGGATATGCCTCTTGTGGTGATTATTGACAGCGAGGGGAAGAATCTTTACGAGGATGGGAAGGCGGCTTATCTGGCTGCTCAGAAGTAAAAGACTTGTTTGACGAATTATGAAGTCAAAGGGACTGTCCTGCCGAAGCCGGCTTTAAATGGACAGTCCCTGTTATAATTCCTATCTCGCATGAGCTGTTATAAATAAACGGAGGGCCGGAAGATTCGTTTTAAACCATCGCCCCCACAGCGCTCCGCACCGAAAACCGCCGCACCAATTTCGTAGAAATCTCAATCTTTACCGTATGCGGCACAGGCGTTGTAATCTGATGGATCAACTGCCTTGCAGCCGTCTGTCCCATAAAAGTTCTGGGAATATCAATGGTAGTGAGAGAAGGCTCCACAATCCGGCTCTCGGAAATATTATCAAAGCCCGCAATGGCAACATCCTCCGGAATTCGATATCCCCGCAGTTTCAGCGCTTTCATAGCGCCGATAGCAATCAAATCATTATCCGCAAAATAGCATTTCGCCAAAGAAGCCTTTCGATCAATAATCTCCAGCATATCTGAGAGAGCCCCTTCGATAGAGGGAGGCAGCTCATGAATAACGGAATTGGAGGGAGACATCCCGTGTTCCCGGAGCGCCGTGTCAAAGCCAATCCGCCGCTCCTCAAAATTCCCAATCCGGTAGGAAGAGCGCATATACCCCGGCTGACTGCCGCACTGTTGAATCAGCAGGCTTGTGGCAAGATAAGCCCCCTGACGATTATTGATCAGCACGCTGCTGCATCCAAGAGAATCGAAATGAGAATCCAAAAGCAGAACCGGCACCGAAAGCTGAAGAAACATTTTACAAACATGAATACTGGTTTCCGTCCCCAGAAGAATAATTCCGGCACAATTTGCGATCCGCAGATCCTCAATCCACTTCTGTACATCATCCCTCTTCTCATTAATCTGGACAAGCTTTAGCTGATACCCCTGGTTTCGGCATTCCTGTTCAATTCCGTCCGTCAGCTCCGAAAAAATCGGCATATAATTCAAAATCGCATTGTGAGCCCGGTAGATAATACAGTAAATATCCCCCGGATGCCCGTTTTTTAAAGAAAGGCGTGAAAAATCATACCCATACTTCTCGGCGGCCTTAATCACCTGGTCCCGGGTGGCGGTGCTCACACCAGGTTTGTTATTAAGGGCCATGGATACGGCCGTGGCAGAGAGATTCAGTTTTTTTGCCAGTTCCTTTGCAGTAATCGCCATGTCTTATATCCTCCGGTACAGATCCGTTCAGCCATATTGTCCCGGCTGCATATAAACTTTATTTCTCCCTAATTATAAACAGTTTTAGAAAAAAAACAAGTAGGTAAAGTAAAAATAAAGTAAAAATCACTTTATTTTTTATTGCTATAAAGGTTTGATAAAGCTATATTACAGATAGTACATCACTACATGAACTTATCAATGCATGGGGATGAGCAGCAGTAAAATAGGATGGAACACCTTAGACAGTATACGGATGAAGCTGCGGTACATCCTTTTCTATCCAAAGCTTCATTCAAATGAGGCCGGACTGTCCGATCGGCCCGGAACCATGAAAAAGGAGGATAAACATGGAAAAGATTAAAATCGGTTATGCACCAACCAGAAGAAGTATTTTCAGTGCGCCGGACGCCGTCAAGTACCGCGGGCTGACGGCAAAGCGCCTGGAAGAGCTGGGGATTGACTTTGTGGATATCACCGATATCAATGAGGAGGGACTTCTCTACAATGATGAAGATATGTATAAAATTGCGGAGAAATTCAAGAAAGAGAAGGTAGACGGCCTGTTTCTGCCTCACTGTAACTTCGGAACGGAGTTTGAGTGCGCAAGATTGGCTAAGGAGCTTGGAGTTCCTGTGCTTCTCTGGGGCCCCTTGGACGAGCGGCCGGAGCCGGACGGAACAAGGCTCCGCGACACCCAGTGCGGCCTCTTTGCAACCGGCAAGGTGCTTCGCCGTTTCCGTATTCCATTTACTTATATGACCAACTGCCGTCTGAGCGATCCTGTATTTGAGCGCGGCTTAAGAGACTTCCTGGCCGTATGCAATGTGGTAAAGACCTTTCGGAATATCCGGATTCTGCAGATATCCACCAGACCCTTTGAGTTCTGGTCCACCATGTGCAACGAAGGCGAGCTTCTGGAGAGGTTCAACATCCAGCTTTCCCCCATTCCCATGCCTGAGCTTACCGATGAGATAAAGAAGGCAAAAGAAGAGGGCACACAGGTTGCCGAGGTTATCCGCTACTGCAAGGAGCACATGGAAATTCAGATCAAAGAAAACGAACTGGAAAATGTGGCGGCTCTTAAGGTAGCCATGATGCATCTGGTGAAAAAATACGGCTGTAAGGCAGCAGCCATTCAGTGCTGGAATCAGCTTCAGTCCGAGATTGGCATAATGCCCTGCGCCGCTAACGCACTGATGAACGAGGAAGGAATCCCCGTAGTCTGCGAGACAGATATCCACGGAGCTATTACCGCGCTTCTGGTAGAGGCGGCCGGAATGGGAGAAAAGCGCAGCTTTTTTGCAGACTGGACCATCCGTCACCCCGATATTGCAAACGGCGAGCTTTTGCAGCATTGCGGCCCCTGGCCGATTTCCGTGGCAAAAGAGACTCCGAAGCTTACATATCCCCTGGCCTTTGACCATCCGGGAAGCATTACCGCCGAGGCCAAGCACGGTGAAGTGACACTGGCAAGATTCGACGGCGACAACGGCGAGTATTCCCTGCTCCTTGGAAATGCAAAGGGCGTGGAAGGTCCGAAGGGTATGGGCACCTACCTGTGGGTAGAGGTGGAGAATATCAAGCGTCTGGAAGCAAAGATTGTGGAGGGCCCTTATATCCATCACTGTGTAGGAATTCACGAAAATGTAGTACCGGTACTTTACGAGGCATGTAAATACTTGGGAATTAAGGCGGATCTGTACGATCCCATCGAAGAGGAGGTAAAAGCTTACCTTCGGGGCGAGTGATTGGCAGCAAATAAAAAACAGCGGTTCCCCTTCCGGCGCCGGATGAATTTACGGAAATAATTCCGGACAATTGGGAATTGACCGGGGACTGTGGCACTATAATAAGGAGATGTTTACATAATATGCAGAATTTAAAGGCATTGTCCTACGATCTCAGAAAAAATGTCATCGACATGATTGTTGAAGGCAAAGGCGGACATATCGGCGGCGACATGAGCGTCATGGACATTCTGGTAGAGCTTTATTTTGAACAAATGAACATCAGTCCGGAAAATATGGACGATCCGGACAGAGACCGCTTCGTAATGAGCAAGGGCCACTCTGTGGAAGCTCTGTACGCAGTACTGGCAGCCAAGGGCTTCTTCCCCATCGAAGAGGTCATTCGGGAATTTTCCAAATTCGGTAGCAAATATATCGGCCATCCGAACAACAAGCTTCCGGGCATCGAGATGAACTCCGGTTCTCTGGGACATGGTCTTCCTGTCTGTGTAGGCATGGCGCTGGCAGGAAAAATGGACGGGAGAGACTACCGCGTTTACACCGTAATGGGCGACGGCGAACTGGCGGAGGGATCCGTGTGGGAGGGTGTTATGGCAGCCCACCAGTACAAGCTTGACAACCTCTGCGCCATTGTAGACAGGAACCGGCTTCAGATATCCGGCTGTACCGAGGATGTAATGGCTCACGACAGCCAGGAAGAGCGCTGGAGCTCCTTCGGATGGCATGTGATATCCGTAAACGGCAACGATTACAAAGAGCTGAAATCAGCCTTCGATGAGGCAAAGACCGTAAAAGGCGCTCCCACCGTAATTATTGCCAATACCATTAAGGGCTGCGGCTCTCCCGTTATGGAAAATAAGGCGGGCTGGCATCACAAGGTGCCCAATGCGGAGGAATATGCACAGATCATGAAAGATCTGGAGGCAGGAAAGGAGGCGGCACTTCATGAATAAGATACCAAACCGGCAGGCCATCTGCGAAGTGTTAATGGAAAAGGCAAAAGAGGACAAAGACATCGTAGTACTGTGCAGCGACTCCAGAGGAAGCGCATCCTTAGCACCCTTTGCCAATGAATATCCCAAGCAGTTTGTAGAAGTGGGAATTGCGGAGCAGAATCTGGTGAGCATCGCCGCCGGCCTTGCAAAATGCGGAAAAAAACCATTTGCAGCATCTCCGGCCTGTTTCCTGTCCACAAGAAGCTACGAGCAGGCAAAAGTAGACTGCGCTTACTCCAACACCAACGTAACCTTGATCGGGATCAGCGGAGGAATCAGCTACGGCGCCCTGGGTATGAGCCATCATTCCGCACAGGACATCGCGGCCATGTCTGCCATTCCCAACATGCGCGTTTACCTTCCAAGCGACCGTTTTCAGACGGCAAAATTAATTGAGGCGCTTTTAAAGGATGAGAAGCCTGCATACATCCGCGTAGGCAGAAATCCGGTAGAAGATGTATATTCCGAAGAAAGCTGTCCCTTTGAGATGGATAAGGCCACTGTCATTACCGAGGGAACCGATGTTGCAATTATCGCCTGCGGCGAAATGGTAGGTCCGGCGGTACAGGCAGCGGAGCTTTTGAAAGCAGAGGGCATCAGCGCGGCTGTTATTGATATGTACTGCGTAAAACCCTTAGATAAAAAAGCAATCGTAAAAGCGGCGGAAAATGCAAAGCTTGTAATTACCGTAGAAGAGCATGCGCCTTTCGGCGGCCTTGGTTCCATGGTAAGCCAGGTGGTTGCAGGAGAATGTCCGAAGAAGGTTGTAAATCTGGCGCTTCCGGACGCGCCCGTAATCACCGGAACCTCCAGGGAAGTCTTTGATTACTACGGACTGAACGGAGAGGGAATTGCCAAAGCCGTAAAAGAAAATTTGTAAAAGTGAAACTCAAAAAGGAGAACGCAGACAATGGCTGATTACGTATTGGGGATTGATCAGAGCACTCAGGGGACAAAAGCCCTGCTGTTTGACAATACGGGGCGCCTTTTGGAACGGGCGGATCTGCCGCACAGGCAGATGGTGGACGACAAGGGCTGGGTGGAGCATGACCCGGAAGAGATTTACCGCAACACCATAGAGGTTGTTAAGCTTCTGGTAAAAAAATCGGGAATTGAAAAGGGAGATATCCGCGCGCTCGGAATCAGCAATCAGCGGGAAACCGCTCTGGTCTGGGATCGAAGCGCCGGCTGCCCCATTTACAATGCGGTAGTATGGCAGTGCGCCAGAGGTGCAAAAATCTGCGAGGGCTTAGAGGCTCAGAAAAAGGCCGAACTGGTGCGCGCCCGCACAGGATTGCCGCTGTCCCCCTATTTTTCCGCAGCAAAGATAGCCTGGGTACTGGAAAACGTAGAGGGAGCGGCAGAAAAAGCGGCGAAGGGAGAGCTGTGCTGCGGAACTATCGACAGCTGGCTTGTTTATAAGCTCACCGGCGGCAGAGAGTTTCGCACGGATTACTCCAATGCTTCAAGAACTCAGATGTTCAACATTAAGGAACTTGCCTGGGACAAGGAAGTATGCGGGCTTTTTAAGATTCCGGTTTCCTGTCTGGCGGAGGTGACGGATTCCAACGGCTTCTATGGCGAGACGGATTTCGAGGGATTTTTTGAAAAACCCATTCCCATCCGGGGCGTTATGGGGGATTCCCACGGAGCGCTTTTCGGACAGGGATGTCTGAGAAAAGGTATGACAAAAACCACTTATGGTACAGGCTCCTCCGTTATGATGAATATTGGCAGCCAGCCGGTATTCAGCAACCGGGTTGTGACTTCTTTAGCCTGGGGAATGGACGGAACCGTAAGCTACGTGCTGGAAGGAAATATCAATTATACGGGAGCCGTTATCACCTGGATGAAGGACGAACTGAAGCTGATTTCTTCCCCGGCAGAGACGGGTGAGCTGGCAAAGCAGGCAAATCCCCAGGATGAAACCTACCTGGTTCCGGCATTTTCCGGCCTTGGGGCGCCCTACTGGGACAGTGAAGCCAGAGCCGTATTCTATGGAATGTCGCGAACTACCAGGCGCGCCGAGCTTGTAAAAGCCGGACTGGAGAGCATCGCCTACCAGATCACGGATGTGATACGGGCGATGGAGGAAGAGTCCGGAATTGAGATTCAGGAGCTTCGGGTAGACGGCGGACCGACAAAGAACGGTTATCTGATGCAGTTTCAGAGCGATATGGCAAGTATCCCGGTGCGTATTCCGGCAGACGAGGAATTGTCCGGTATCGGAGCGGCCTACGCAGCAGGACTGGCAACTGGCTTGTATCAGAAGGAAGCTCTTTTTGGAAATGACAAGCGAACAAGCTTTACGCCGTCTATGGAGGAGACAGAGAGAGCAAAAAGGTACGAAGGCTGGAAGGAAGCTGTTTCAAGAACTCTTACGAAATAAATGCAGACTTATGATTAAAGAGGTTTCCGGACGAAAGTCCGTAATCCTGGCTGCTTTTATAACGAAAGCAGCCAAATACAAAACTATTTCATTTTAAGGAGGAAAACATTATGAAACGAAAAGTGTTAGCTGTACTTCTCTGTGCAGCAATGACAGTGTCCATGCTGGGCGGCTGTGGAGGCAAAGAGACAGAGGCGCCGACTGAGGCTCCCGCAGAGACCGAAGCACCGGAGGCAGAGGCACCCGAGGAGACACCTGCAGAGACCGAAGCGCCTGCGGCAGAAGCTCTTCCGGGCGGCGGCTCCAATATCATCTACATTATCACACCATCTCATTCCAATCCGTTCTTCAAGACAGAGGCTGATACGGCAACTGCAAAGGCACAGGAGCTTGGATATGAGGTAAAGGCAGTTTCCCATGACGACGATGCAACCAAGCAGTCCGAGCTGTTTGACAATGCGATTGCAGACAAGGCAGCAGCTATCATCTGCGACAATGCAGGCGCAGACGCAACCGTTGAGGCTGTTCAGAAGGCAAGAGATGCCGGAATCCCCACCTTCCTTATTGACCGTGAGATCAATGCGGATGGCGTAGCTATTTCCCAGATCGTTGCAAACAACTACCAAGGCGCAAAGGCTATCGCTGAGGAATGGGTAGAGGCAATGGGCGAGGAAGGAAAGTACGCAGAGCTTCTCGGAAAAGAGTCCGACACCAACGCAGGCGTTCGTTCTTCCGCATTCCATGAGGTAATTGACCAGTATGATACCTTAGAGATGGTAGCACAGCAGACCGCAAACTGGGAGCAGACCGAAGGCTATGAGAAGACAGAGACCATCCTTCAGTCCAATCCGGAAATCACCGGTATCATCTGCGGAAACGACACAATGGCAGTAGGAGCGGCAGAGGCTTGCAAGGCAGCAGGAAGAAGCGACATCAAGATCATCGGCGTTGACGGCTCCGATGAGGCAGCAGCTCTGATTAAGGCTGAGGAAATGACCGGTACCGCATTGCAGCAGTGTGCTCTGATGGCTGAGATGGCTGTTGAGCAGGCAGATAAGTACTTAAAGGAAGGCACCACAGGCTTAGAAGAGAAGCAGCTTGTAGACTGTGTTGCAATCACCCTTGAGAATGTTGATAAGCTGAGCGCTTTCGTATACAGCGAATAAAAAACGTGAGGCAAAGAAAGTAGGGGCCTTTTGCAGGCCCCTATTCTTCTAAAATGATAGTTTTGTAGGGTAAAATAAGGGAAAATAACTATATAAAAATAGATTAGGAGAGCACTATGAAAAATAAATTGTTAGCCTTAATTCTCACCCTGGCAATGGCCGTTTCCCTTACCGGGTGCGTCAAGGTTGTAAAAATCGGTGAGGAAGCACAGCTTACCGGAAAACAGGAATTTAACGCTACCGACAGCGTACAGGGTATGTGGGAGAGCGCAGAGGCAAATATCGAAGAAAAGGCAGTCGATCTTCCTGCCTTTTTAGGAGAGGCAGGCGGTGATCTCAAGTCCCTGGTAGACAAATACGGAAAATATTCTATGGGAACCTCGGGAAGTATCAGCTACGCCGTAAAGGGGTCCGGTGTGGTAGAGGAGGTCAATCAGGAGAAAAAGGCCGGCTACATGACCGTAAAGCTGGACGGCTACGACGGCTCTGAGATCATTAAGATCCAGATTGGCAGCATTTACAAGGGTTCCTCCACCCGAGACACCCTGGACATTATCCGTTTCGGCGATTACACCAATCAGGAAGAGTGGGCGGCAGTTTCACAGGAACTCCACAGCCAGATTGATGCCAACGTGATACAGCCTGCGGACCCGGGAAGCCTTCAGGGAAAAACCATTGAATTTGTAGGAACCTTTACGGCGGACAGCAATGACGAGCTTTTGATTACCGTGGTGAAGCTGGAGGCAAAGTAAAGCAGGAGGGATTTAGAGCATGGAAAATAAGAACCGAGAGGACGTGTGTTTTCACGCGGAAGGGATCAGCAAGATTTATCCCGGAACGAAGGCTCTGGACAACGTGGACTTTGATCTGCTCACCGGAAAGGTCAACGTGCTGATCGGCGAGAACGGAGCAGGAAAGTCCACCTTAATGAAAATGATAGCCGGAATCGAGCAGCCCAGCGAGGGAAAGCTCTACATGGACGGAAAGGAAGTTCATTTCCGCAATACCACAGAGGCAAGAAGCCATGGTATAGGAATCATCCACCAGGAGCTGAACCTGTTTCCCAATCTTCCCGTCTATCAGAATATCTTCGTGGCCCGGGAAAAGAAAAAGGGCTTTGGTATGGACAATAAGTACCACAGGGAAAAGGCGGCGGAGGTTTTAAAGAAACTGGAGCACGAGATTCCCGTGGATACCCTGGTCGGCGAGCTTCGCGTGGGCCAGCAGCAGATGATAGAAATTGCAAGAAATCTGGTGGAAGATGACCTGAAGATACTCATTATGGATGAGCCAACCTCATCTCTGTCCGAGCAGGAGGTGCAGGTGCTTTTTAAGATTATGCGCGAGCTGACAGCTCAGGGAATCTCTATCGTATACATATCTCACCGTCTGGAAGAAATTATGCAGATCGGCGATCATGTGACCATTCTCCGGGATGGAAAATACGTGGCGGATGCAGATGTAAAGGACATTGACGTGCCCTGGATCGTAAAGCAGATGACAGGAGAGGGCAAATCTTATCCCAAGAAGGACCGTGAAATCGACTGGGCCAAGCAGGAGAAGGTTCTGGAGGTAAAGAATCTGACCCTGCCCAAGAGCGGCGGCGGTTATCTTCTGAAAGACGTGAGCTTTGACTTGAAAAAGGGAGAAATCCTCGGCATTTACGGCCTTATGGGGGCCGGCCGGACCGAGGTATTCGAGTGCATTATGGGCCTCCGCCCGGAGCATACGGGAGAACTCTACCTGGAAGGGGAAAAAATGGATATCAAATCCATTTCCGGCCAGATTGACAAAGGGTTTGCTCTGGTGCCCGAGGACCGTCAGAGAGAGGGCCTAGTGCAGACTATGGACATCGGACGCAACTGCTCCCTGTCCGCGCTTACCCGCTATACCAAGGCAGGCTTTGTGGATTTTAATAAGGAAAATGAAAAGGTGGAGGAAGAGATTCGGGATATCCATATTAAGGTGGCTGACAAGCGGCTTCCCATCCTTTCCCTGTCCGGCGGCAATCAGCAGAAGGTCGTTATCGGAAAGGGTATTCTGACCGACCCGAAGATCCTTCTGATGGATGAGCCCAGCCGCGGTATTGATATCGGAGCAAAGACCGAGGTATTCGACATTATCAACCAGTATGCGGAGCAGGGACTGTCCATTATTGTGATTTCCTCGGAACTGAAGGAAATCATCGCTATCGCAGACCGCGTTGTGGTTCTCTCCAACGGAATCAAGACCGGTGAGCTGAGCGGCGACGAGATACAGGAAGAATCCCTGGTGCTTGCCTCCTACAAGGGGCATCACGGCCACTGATAAAATTTATGTGAAATAGGAGTAAAGAATATGGATAAGAAAAATTCCAATAATAATACATTGGTAATGACTTTGTTAAAAGGAAGAACCTTTATCGTATTGATCGTTCTGCTGATATTTTTCAGTATAGCAGCAACCAACTTCCTGAATATGAACACGGCTTTGCTCATTGGTAAGCATGTAGCTTTGTACGGCATCCTTGCTATTGGTATGACCTATGTCATTATCACCGGCGGCATCGACCTGTCCGTAGGCGCAATCGTAGGTCTGGCCGGAATGATTGCAGGCGGACTTCTGCAAAAGGGCCTTACCTTAAAAATGTTCGGTGTTACCTTATATTTCAGCGTGCCGGCAGTCGTATTAATCACTGTACTGATTGGAGCCTTGATCGGCGTGATTAACGGCCTTATTATCACCAAATTCAACGTGGCTCCTTTTATTGCCACTCTGGGTATGATGTACGTGGCAAGAGGCTGCGCCAATATTCATTCCAATGGTGCAACCTACTCCGATTTGAAGGGCTATGAGGCTCTTGGAAACCAGGGCTGGGGCTTTTTCGGCTCCAGTGTGGCCGGTATCCCTGTCGGTCTTTTGATCCTGGTAATTCTGGCCGTAATTTTTGCAATCCTTCTGAAAAAAACGGCTTTCGGATGGCATGTATTTGCCATCGGCGGAAATGAGAAAGCGGCAAAGCTTTCCGGCGTGAAGGTAGATAAAGTAAAAATTTTGGTATATATGATTTCCGGTATTTGTTCCTCTATCGTGGGTATCATCGCTTCCTCCCAGCTGGCGGCTTCCCATCCGGCAACCGGAGAATCCTGGGAAATGAACGCCATTGCCTCTGCGGTATTGGGCGGAACATCTATGGCCGGCGGAATCGGAACCATCGGCGGAACCATTGTAGGCGCTTTCGTAATCGGCGTGATTAATGACGGAATGGTTATGTGCGGAGTGTCCGAGTTCTGGCAGATGGTAATTAAAGGAATGGTAATTGTGCTGGCTGTAATCATTGATCAATTCCAGAGAAATCTTCAGGCGAAAATGGCATTGAAGGCCAGAAATGAGAGCAAATAAAGGAGAAAGCGTATGAAAAAAAGAGGAATTTTAAATGCTCAGTTGTCCGCATATATTGCAGCTTTGGGGCATATGGACACATTTATGATAGGCGATGCCGGAATGCCCATACCCGAAGGCGTACCCGTAGTGGATTTGGCCCTTTGCGGCGGTGTTCCCACCTTTATTCAGACCATGGATGCGGTTCTGGAGGAGGCGGAGGTGGAATTCTATACCCTGGCCGAAGAGATTCATGAAAAGAATCCCAAGCTTCTTGCCTACATTCAGGAGAAGCTGCCGGGCACAGGGCATGAGTTCATTCCCCACACAGAGCTTAAAAAGATGTCGGCAAATGTAAGATTTGCCATCCGGACGGGAGAATTTACGCCTTATCCCAACATCATCCTCCGGGCCGGAGTCGCATTTCCGGCTTAAAGGCAGATACATGAAAAAGTATCCGTGTTATAGAACTATCGGTACGGTACAGCTCACCACAGCTCGGAAGGTTAAATGTAAGGTGAAATGTAAACGGTTAAATTTCATAGTAAGTATTGAACTTCTTCGGAAAAAGTAGTATATTTAATTAGCCAGAAAAATTTACTGTTTAAACACGAAGGAGGAATTGATTGTTATGAGGACAGTACAGGAGAGAAACATTGCCGTATGCATCATTCTGTCACTGGTTACCTGTGGTCTCTACAGCCTATATTGGTTTGTATGTATGACAGATGACACCAATGCGGCAGCAGGGGAGGCCGGAACATCCGGCGTGATGTCCCTGGTGCTTACCCTTATTACCTGCGGAATTTATGGTTTTTACTGGGCATATAAGCGCGGCGAGCTGCTGGATAAGGCAAAGATGAACAGAGGACTTCCGGCTTCCAACGGAGGCGTACTCTATCTGATTCTCTATATCTTTGGCGGAATCATTGCCTATGCATTGATTCAGAACGAGCTGAATAAGCTGGCTAACTAAGATGATAGATCACAGACGGCTTGGAAAAGTGGGACTGGCAGCTTTTATTCTGGTCGGCTACTATGGATTTGTCAGATATACCGGAACGGGCATTCCCTGCCTGTTCCGGTTTGTTTTTCATCTGAAATGCCCGGGATGCGGTATTACCCATATGCTGCTGGCCTTAGGGAGAGGAGATTTTCAGGGAGCCTTTTACAGCCATCCGGTTCTTTTTTGCTTTTCGCCCTTTCTGGGATGGATTCTGTTAAAATATCTGGGAAACTATTTATGTTCCAGGAAAACGGTTTTGAAAAAATGGGAATCTGCCGGGCTGACGGCGCTTTTGGCAGTCTTGGTTCTTTTTGGAATCCTCCGCAACATTTTGTAAGGCGAAGGATATACCGTAAAATTTCAGGATTAATTTCAGGATTCGGAAAAAAGTGCTTGCAAACAAATGAAAAATGTGGTAAATTACAGAATGTAGTTAGCGGAAGCTAACTTTTATAAAGAACAATGGTTAGTATTAGCTAATTTAAGAGAGGAGAGATTATATGAGTGTCGTAATTATCGGGGGTCATGATCGGATGGTTCGCCAATACCAGGATATCTGCAAGTCCTACCGCTGTAAAGCAAAGGTATTTACTCAAATGTCAGGAGATTTAAAAAAGCAAATCGGCCGGCCGGATCTCTGCGTTCTCTTTACCAACACAGTTTCCCATAAAATGGCAAAATGTGCCGTAGAGGAAGCAAAAAGAAACAATACCCCGGTGGTGAGATGTCACACAAGCAGTAAGGCGGCGCTGGAAGAAATTCTTGCAGGCTGCTGCTGAGAAATAAATGAACGGGAAAGGAGCGATGAAAATGGCATTGGCAATGATGGAGATTGGAGAAACAAGAGAGATCAAAGCATTTCACGGAAAAGAGGAAGTGAAGCGCCGCCTGCAGGATCTGGGATTTGTAAAGGGTGAATATGTTCAGGTTATAGGCGAGAACCCCAGCGGCCTTATCCTGCTGGTGAAGGGAGTACGCATAGCGTTGAACCGCGGTCTGGCTTCTCAGATTATGGTTGCATAAAGCGGCGGGATCCTTAGAGCTTCCCACAATAATATGTTATTCAACAAGAACAGCAGACAGCCTGCATGAATAAAAATCAGAAAGCGAGGAAAGCACATGACATTAAAAGAAATGAAACCCGGTCAGTCCGGTCAGGTATTATCTATCGGGGAGAGCGGCCCCTTAAAGCGCAGGATCATGGATATGGGGATAACCCCGGGAGTAGCCTTAAAGGTTATTAAAACGGCTCCTTTAGGCGATCCCATAGAAATCAATGTGCGCGGCTACGAGCTGAGCCTGCGGAAAGAGGAGGCGGCCCGAATAGAAGTTCAGGTATAATCAAAAGGATATTTTTTTGAAGTACAGTTAGTTAATTATAACTCAAAAAAAGAGTATAAAATCATCAAAATCCAGTGGAGGAGTAAAAAATGTCATACACCATAGCGCTTGCCGGCAATCCGAACTGCGGCAAAACCACTTTATTCAACGAATTAACCGGCTCCCGGCAAAGGGTAGGAAACTGGCCGGGCGTAACCGTAGACAAGAAAGAGGGCACATGCAAAAAGGATAAGGAGCTTCACATCACGGACCTTCCCGGCACTTATTCCCTGTCTCCTTATTCTGCGGAGGAGATTATCGCCAGGGACTATCTTGTAAAGGAAAAGCCTGACGCGGTTATCGACATTGTGGACGGAACCAGCATCGAGCGGAATCTGTACCTGACCCTGCAGATCCTGGAAACGGGTGTTCCCACCGTCATTGCTCTTAATATGATGGACGAGGTTGAAGCAAGGGGGGACGAGATCAAGGCGGAAAAGCTCTCCCGGATATTAGGCGTTCCGGTTGTTCCCATTACAGCGCGCAGCGGCAAAGGCATAGGAGAGCTGCTTGCTCAGGCCGCAGAGACGGCCAGAGGAAAGAAGACGCCTCAGAAGCTGCCTGTTTTCGATGAGAAGCTCCAAAGAGTTATAGACGAGGTAGAAAAGGAGCTGGAGTCTTCCGGAGAATCCGACAGTGCGTGGAAGGCGGTCAAGCTTTTGGAAAATGATGAAAACATAGCCGCAGGTATTTCGGAGGAATTGAAAAACCGGATACGGAAAATCATAGGAAAGGCATACGGCTCCAATGAAGATCCGGAAGCAATCATAGCCGATCAGCGTTACCGGTACATAGCAAAGGTGGTAAAGGATACCGTAAAAAAATCTGCCGCCGGCCACATAGAAACGAAATCCGATAAACTGGATAAAATTTTTACCAACCGAATCCTGGCTCTGCCTGTTTTTGCGTGTATTATGTATCTTTTGTTTGCCTGTACCAACAGTGAGAATTTTCTTTTCCTGGGAATACCAAGTCCCGGCATCTGGCTTGCGGGCCTGGTAGAATCCGTATGGGGCGGTTTGACCGGAGTGATCGAAGGTCTGCTTGGCAATGCGTCCCCCTGGGTATATTCTCTGGTGATTGACGGCATTATGGCGGGACTTGGTTCAATCCTCGGCTTTATTCCGCTGGTACTGGTGCTGTATCTTTTGATTTCTTTTCTGGAGGACTGCGGCTACATGGCGCGGATTGCCTTTGTGCTGGACCGCATTTTCCGCCGCTTCGGGTTGTCCGGGCGCTCCTTTATTCCTCTGCTTCAGGGCTTTGGATGCAGCGTTCCGGCGGTGATGGCCACCCGGACGCTGGAATCTGAGAAGGATCGGAAGATTACTGCGATTCTGGCGGGCTTTATGCCCTGCGGTGCAAAGCTGCCTATTTTTGCGCTGTTTGTTTCAACGCTGTTTGCGGACAGTAATCAGACTCTGGTGACCTATTCCGTTTATATTTTCAGTATTGTGACGGCAATCCTGGTGTCTCTACTCCTGAATAAGTTTGTCTACAAGGACGGGGCATCCAACTTTATTATGGAGCTTCCCCAGTACCGTGTTCCCACATTAAAGAGCGTGTTCATTCATGGCTGGGAAAAAGTAAAGGGGTTTGCGGTGAAGGCCGGAACGGTGATTTTTGTTTCTACGGTTCTTATCTGGTTTTTGTCGGGATTTAATCTTGATTCTTTTAACGGGAAAAATGCGGCTGAAAATGAAGACGGCAGTATTATGTGTGAGATGAATGACAGCTTTATGGCCTCTGTCGGAAATGTGATTGCTCCTGTTTTTAAGCCGCTGGGCTTTGGTGAGTGGCGTCCGGCCGTGGGTGTGGTAACAGGATGGATTGCCAAGGAAAATGTGGTTGTTACTTTTGCGCAGCTCTATGAGGAAGATGTAACAGAGGAATATCTGGAGGAATATTTTTCTCAGTACACTCCGGAGGAATTGGAGGAGCTTGGCTTCGAGGGCGGCGCGTATGATTCTGAGGCGGCCGGAGATATTTATTCGGAGAGCGTACTCTTTGAGGGCGGCGATGAAAATGCGCTTCCTCATATGAAGGATGATATTAAGACAAAGGCTGCTGCCTATGCTTATATGGTGTTTAACCTGCTGTGTATGCCCTGCTTTGCGGCAGTGGGCGCTATGAAGCGGGAGCTTAAGACCTGGAAGGAAACGGGGAAGGCCGTGGGGATTCAGATGGCGACGGCTTATGTGGCGGCCCTTTTGGTAAATGTTGTGGGCGGATTGTTTTTGTAGGAATTGTATTGTAAAATGGGAGGAAAGAGGAAAGGAGGGTGATGCTGAATGGCGGATGCGATTGTGATTCTGATTATCGGCGTTTGCCTTTTGGGGAGTGTCGGATATATGGTTTGGAATAAGAAGAGAGGAGGGAGCTCCTGCGGCTGCGGGTGCTCCGGGTGCGGCTGCAGTTCTTCCTGCCGCGGGAAAAAAGAGGATGGCTGAGTTCTTTTAGAATGCGGAAGAGGCAGTTTGCAATATCATTGGGTAATCGACTGTGACCTGTTATAAATACCGCCCTGGAAGAATACAATAAAAGGAAACAAAGTACAGGTTGGGTTTGCCCGTGAAGAAATTATATTCCATTCTGCTGTTCCTTGGATTCATTCTCTGCCTTTCCATAAATGTCTATGGACAGGATACCGAAAAGCCGGAAGGACAAACAGAGATTCCCTCCGAACTAAGACAACTATACGCCCAGTCGGCCGTATTGATGGATGCCGACTCCGGGCGTGTTTTATTTGAAAAAAACGGTTATGAGCAAAAGCCTATGGCAAGCACTACCAAGATTATGACGCTTATCGTTACTCTGGAAAATGCTAACCCGGACGAGATTGTTACCGTATCTCAGTATGCGGCAGGTATGCCTGATGTTCAATTGGGCATCCGAAAGGATGAGCAGTACCGCCTGGGAGATCTCCTGTATTCTCTTATGCTGGAATCCCACAATGATTCTGCCGTTGCCATTGCGGAGCATGTGGGTGGTTCCGTAGAGGGCTTTGCCGAAATGATGAACGCCAAAGCCCGTGATATCGGCTGTTTCAATACTTATTACATAACGCCGAATGGCCTTGACGCTACGGATGAAGATGGAACTCATTCCACCACGGCAGCCGACCTGGCCCGGACGATGCGCTACTGCATCACCCAGTCCCCCAAACGGGAGGAATTTCTCACAATTACCCGAACTTCATCCTACAGCTTCGGAGATACGGAGGGCCTAAGAAGCTTCACCGTGGGCAACAAAAACGCTTTCCTTACCATGATGGAGGGGGCATTGTCCGGCAAAACCGGATTCACAAACAATGCGGGTTACTGTTATGTGGGAGCGCTGAAGCGGGAAGACCGTACCTTTATTGTGGCGCTCTTAGGCTGCGGCTGGCCCAATAACCGCAGTTACAAATGGAGCGATACGAGAAAGCTTATGAGCTATGGCCTGGAGCATTATGAATACCGTGATATATGGGAAGAGCCTGTTCTTGGAACACTTCCCGTAAAAGGAGGAATCCCGGAAAGCGGCAGGCTGGAAGACATTGCCTACGCCCATCTGGAACTGGCAGCCGGTGCCGAATCCTCCGGCCGAAAGCTCCTTCTGTCCGAACAGGAACAAATCACCATAGAAACCAACCTGCCCGAAGATTTATCCGCACCCGTAGAGCCTGATACCATTGTAGGAAGCATCCGCTATTACCTGAACGGGGACATCGTACGGATCCACCCAATCACAACACCCGATAAGATAGATCCCATAACACTTCCCTGGTGTCTGAAAAAAATTGTAACCGCCTACCAGCTATAAAACCAAAACATGAAGGGGAAAATTTAAACAATCGTTCATACCTTACATAAGGAACAAAAACGGCGTCCCATTGCCGCGCCCCATTTTTCCCCAAAAACCCATTGACTTCTAAACAATTTTGCACTATAATCAAACCAGTTCAGAATTGTAAAAGAGGAGAGCGCCATGAGAGAAAGCAGCATTCACACCATGCATATCATGGAGATGTACATGTGCCCCATGTGCATGTTTTGCGATGCTGATTTCCAATACGCTTTCTGTCCGTAAAGGAGCGGTCCTGTTCAGCGAGGCCGCGCTCAGGAATGATTGAGAAGGGAAGCTTTGTTGGAGGCTTCCCTTTTTCATATGATTAAAATAAATCAAAAGGAGAACACATTATGAAAAAGCTAGTAAAGACACTCGTAACCACAGCCGCAGTACTCACCCTTGCGCTGTCCTTAACAGCATGTAAAAAAAGCGGAGGCTTAACCATTGCAGTACCCAACGATACCACCAATGAAGCCCGGGCTCTCTTGCTTTTGCAGGAACAGGGCTACATTACCTTAAAGGATGGAGCAGGCATTACGGCAACCATTCAGGATATTCAGGACAACCCCTACAACATTACCTTCAAGGAGGTGGAGGCCGCTCAGCTTCCCAACATGCTGCAGGATGTGGACTATGCGGTTATCAACTCCAACTACGCCATCGAAGCGGAGCTGAACCCCATGTCAGACGCTCTTGCCATCGAAGGTTCCTCCTCCGCATACAGCAATATTCTGGCCGTAAAGGAAGGAAATGAATCCTCCGAAGCCATCAAAGCGCTGGTAGCCGCTCTGGAGAGTCAGAAGGTAGCCGACTATATTACCGAAAAATACGAGGGCGCTGTTGTAAGCACCGTAGATGCACCCACTGACGGCTTTGACGCCTCCCTGGATTATGCGGCTTTGGCAGGAACTACCATTACCGTGGCGGCTTCTCCCACACCTCATGCGGAGATTTTAAAGGTAGCCAAGGAGATTCTGGCGGAGAAAGACATCACCTTGGATATCATTGAGTACACCGATTACGTACAGCCCAACAATGTGGTAGAGAGCGGAGAGATAGATGCCAACTACTTCCAGCATACTCCTTACCTGGATGATTTCAATGCGGAAAACGGAACCCATCTGGTATCCGCTTCTGCCGTACACGTAGAGCCCATCGGTCTTTACGGCGGAAAGCAGACCAGCCTGGATGCCATCAAATAAAGCAAAGCGGATACCCGCGGGAATAAATACATAAGAAGGAGAAAAATGCCGGTGCGGTTGCTGATTTATCAGCCGGCTTTTTCCCTTGTCCGGAGGTTTTATGATTGAAATAAAAAATCTTTCCAAACAATTTGAGACGGCAGACGGAAAGGTGGAAGCCCTGAAAAATGTAAATCTCACCATCAGTGACGGAGATATTTACGGGATCATCGGTATGAGCGGCGCAGGAAAAAGCACCCTGGTCCGCTGCATCAATATGCTTGAGCGCCCCACGGAGGGCACCGTGCTCATTGACGGCTGCGATATGGGCGCTCTTTCCAAGGCCGAGCTTCGAAAGGTGCGGCGGGAGGTAACGATGATCTTTCAGGGCTTTAACCTGCTTATGCAGCGTACCTGCCTGAAAAACATCTGTTTTCCCCTGGAGCTGGCAGGAGTGGACAAGGCGGAGGCAAAAAAGCGGGCCCTTGAGCTCCTGGAGATCGTAGGTTTACCGGACAAGGCCAATGCTTACCCGGCCCAGCTATCCGGCGGACAGCAACAGCGGATTGCCATTGCCCGTGCCTTGGCGACAGAGCCGAAGGTGCTGCTCTGTGATGAAGCCACAAGTGCACTGGACCCTAAGACCACCCATTCCATTCTGGAGCTGATACGGGATATCAATGCGAGGCTAGGCATTACCGTGATTATCATTACCCACCAAATGAGTGTGGTGGAGGAGATTTGCAGCCACGTTGCGATTCTGGACGATGGGAAAGTGGTGGAGGAGGGGATGGTCAGCACCGTATTTTCCAGTCCCAAATCAGCGGCGGCCAAGCGTCTGGTATTCCCTGACGGAGCGGACGAGATTATGACCGAGACACCGGGAGAGCGGCGCATCCGCGTGGTATTCAGCGGGGCTCTTGCGGCAAAGACACCGCTGATAGCACAGATGGCTATGGAGGAACAGGTTGTGGCAAGCATCCTGGGAGCTTCTACCCGGAGTATTGGGGACAAGGCCTATGGAAATATGCTTCTCGGCATTACCGGAGGAGACGAAATGGTGCAAAGAGCCATGGAATACTTAAGCAATATTGAGGATGTGCTGGTGGAGGAGGTGACGGATCATGTTTGATAAGCTGTTTTCCCCGGAGGTAATTGAAGAAACACTCTGGATCCTGCAAAATGAAATTCCCCTTGCGGTGTGGGAGACCATCTATGTGACTCTACTGGCTACTGCCTTTGCCATTATCCTGGGCCTGCCTCTGGGCGTGCTTCTGGTAGTGGGAGAAAAGGACGGCGTGCGGCCGCTTCCCAAGGGTGTGATGCATGTGCTGAATATCTTTATCAATCTTCTGCGGTCCGTGCCGTTTTTGATTCTGATGATTATGGTAGTCCCACTCACAAGGCTGATTGTCGGTACGGCGGTGGGAACTACGGCCTCTATCGTGCCTCTTGTGATTGCGGCCTTTCCCTTTGTGGCCCGCCTGGTGGAGACAAGTCTTCGGGAGGTGAACCCGAACATCATCGAGATGGCCCAGAGTATGGGGGCTTCACCCTTTCAGACCATTGTAAAGGTACTGATTCCGGAGAGTATTCCCTCTCTGATGTCCAATTTTACGGTGGCGATCACTACGATTCTCGGCTACTCGGCCATGAGCGGTATCATCGGAGGCGGAGGACTTGGAAAAATTGCCATTAATTACGGATATTACCGCTATAAATATCTGGTGATGCTGATTGCGGTGATTCTGCTTATTATTCTGGTGCAGATATTCCAGAGTGCAGGAACACGCATTTCCGTGAAGTCAGATAAGAGACTTAAGTAGATTTTCTTTGATTCAAGCCAAATGATTCTTTCGTGTAAAATTTTTCGACTTTCACTTTGTCGAACAAAAATAATTGACAAAAAAAGGAAAAGCTGTTATAGTAAGCCGTAACAGCTTTTCTTTTTTATACAGGACAGCTGTCTGCAAATCGGCACAAATCCGTGCAAGATATTCCAAAGAACAAGACTAATTAAAAAAGGAGGAAAAAGATGAACGGCCCGGAGGCCATAAAACACAGTCTGGTATTCCTTCTGCTGTTTACAGCGGCCCGGACGGATATCAGAGAAAAGCGCATCCCAAACCGGCTTACGGGAATGGCCTTGGGCGTGCGGCTTTTGCTTTATATGGTGGGAGGAAAACTGCTGGGAAAGGAGGAGTTCATTATAACGGAAATGCAGCTGGCAGGGACGGCGGTCCTTTTGTCCGGACTGACTCTCTTTGCCATATGCAGTCATCATGGCCTGGGCTTTGGAGATGTAAAGCTTTTGGGAGCGGCATCCCTTTACCTGGGAACGGACAGAGCCCTTGCCTGCCTGTTTTACGGACTGCTTCCGGCGGCAGCTGCCGGTATGGTATTTGTCTGCACCGGAAGAATAAGCCGAAAGCAGGGGATTTCTTTGGCCCCTTTCTTCCTGTTTGGCTATGTACTTACATTTTTAACATACTGACTGCCGGATAAAATGAAAATCCGGTAAAGAAAACGAGGAGGTGGCATACTGCTGAGAACAGGATCCGTTATTGGCGGAAAGTACAAAATTCTCCATCAGATCGGACAGGGCGGCATGAGCGTGGTCTATCTTGCCATCAATGAAAAGGCCAATAAGACCTGGGCCGTAAAAGAAATCCGAAGCGGCTCGGAACTTGGCATGGAGGCAGTCCGTGAGCGTATGATTGCGGAGACAGAGCTTTTGAAGCACCTGCGTCATCCCGGACTGCCGGTCATTGTGGATGTGATAGATGAAGGAGAAGGATTTCTGATTGTGATGGATTACATAGAAGGAAAATCTCTGAAGGAGGTTTTGGCCCGGGAGGGCGCGCAGTCCCAGGAGCGGACGCTTTTATGGGGAAAGCAGCTCTGCGGGGTATTGTCCTATCTCCATGAGCAGGAGCCGCCCGTTATTTACCGTGATATGAAGCCCTCCAATATCATGGTTCAGCCGGACGGAAGCCTGAAGCTGATAGATTTCGGTACGGCAAGGGAGCTGCGGGACGTCTATGCGGAAGATGATACCATCTGCCTGGGAACTCCCGGGTATGCGGCCCCGGAACAGTGGGAAGGCTGCGGTCAGACTGATGCGCGGACAGATATCTACTGTCTGGGGATGGTTCTGTATGAAATAGTGACAGGTCAGGGGCCGGAAAAGACATTTTGTGACAGGAAGCCGGTTCAATTGCAAAAGCCCGGTCTGTCCGCCGGCCTGGAGGAAATTTTACGGAAATGCACCCAAAGAGATCCGGGGCAGCGGTTCCAGAGCTGCCGGGAATTAATTTATGCGCTGGAGCATTACAGGGAAATGGATCTTCGCTGGAGGAAAAAGCAGAAAAGAAGGCTCTCTCTCTTTTTGGCTGCGGCACTGGCATCCCTGCTATGCTTTTTGGGAGCATTTTATGCATGGCATATGGAAGTGCGTCTGGAAAAGGATACATATCGGGCAAGGTTGGAACAGATAGCCTCGTCAGTTACCAAGGCGGAAAAGGCGGAAGCCTGCGAAAGGGCGATTCGTTTGAATCCCGGCCGGGAGGAAGGGTATCTGGAGCTCTTAGGGCAGGTATTTTTGACTGTGGAAGAGGACGGAACGGTTTGTTTTACCAGAGAAGAGGATGAGCTGCTTCGAAAGATTTTTAATCAGAAAGCGGCGGATGGAAAAACCTATGAAATGCATCTTGGGAAAAACAGGAAGGGCTATGAGCGCGTGGCTTATGAGCTCGGTCTTGCTTACTATTACGACTATGAGGGAGAGGGGAGCAAGAGCTATGGGGTAAAATGGCTGAATATAGCCGCCGAGGGTGATACCCTGCCGTTATCCTGCCGGGAACGGGCCTTACGCCTTGGTACAATTGGGGCGTACTACAGCCAGATTGGACAGGTGAACAGAGCCGGAGATGCGAGGGTATCCTATGGGGATTATTGGAGGGATCTGACGGCTTTAGCTGCCGGTAATCTGGTTCGGCTGGACAATGCGGTAACAGCTCTTCGCACATACCAGGAATTGGCGGCCCAGGTTCACGGACGTGCCCTGGAATTTCGGCAGGCGGGTATTTCAAGGGGAGAGATGGAGGAGGAGCTCCGCGGGATTCGGCAGCATTTGAAGGAGGATTTTGCAGATGTGAACTGGGAAGAACCGGGGCTGGAGGAAATGCGGAGCAGGCTTATGTATCTCCTTGAGGAGGCAGGGAGACAGCTGGATATGGTTTATGGGCGGAACGGGGAAAAAGAGAAAGGAGAGAAGTATGGAGAATGCGGAACGGATGCTGGAAGCTTATCATAAGGCATGGATGTTTTTCATAATAACAGCAGTGATACTATTGGCAATAACGATTGCGATGTTTTTGGGATTTCATATTCCGGAGATTGTGCGGAAATGGAAGTGGATTCTGATTTTGGCCTGTGTACTGGCCGTTAAAGGCGGAGCGGGCATTTCAGGTACGGAGCTTTGGGCGGAGGCGGCGCCGATACGGGAGGAGGAAGCGGAAACAGCGGAGACAACGGATGCTTCCGCCGAATCGGTGGAACCGGATGACGCGGAGGAACCCGAAGACAGCAGGCCGCCGGAGATTTCATTTATATGGAGGGATGAACAGGGAAGGGAGTTGGAGCCAGAAGCGTACTATCAGACAGGTGAGGAATTGCTTTTGGAGCTGACCATCCGGGAAGACAGCCTGGATATGGAAGCAACAAGAATCTATCTGGAGGCCCGAAATGCATCGGGAAAGCTTACGGATGTCCCGGAGGCTCTTGAGATACACGGAAAAACCTGGGCTTATTTAAGAGAAAAAGCAGGACCGGGGCAGGAAGGCGGGGGAGAGTATTACGAGCTTAGAGAAGAACCGGGCGTTTTCTCTCTGATCATTCACCTGAAAACAGAGGCAATTTATCAGATATCCGCCCGGATATGGGATGAAGCCGGAAATATTCCGCAGGAAAGCAATGAGGGATACATAAGCCTGGGCAGCTTTTGCCTGGATCGGACGGAACCTGCTGTTTCCGGAAAAGACGGAATTCTCATTGAGGCTCAACACAGGACCTTTTTGGAAAAGCTCATCAATCAAGTTACCTTCGGCTGTTTCTGCCAGCCGGATTTGAGTGTAAAGATCCGGGCGGAGGATTCTGTCAGCGGCATTGGAGAAATCACTTATATCTGTGAAGGAACGGGCGGCGGGGAAGAACAGGAGCCCGTAAGGATAACCGGCACGGCGCAGCCGGGAGAGGGACTTATCTATGAGGAGGACGGCTCAAAAGCCTATACGGTTATTTCTCTGCCCCCTTCCTTTAAGGGAACCGTCCGGGCCAGGGCCGGGGATCGGGCCGGAATCCTTATGGAAAGCTGGACGGAGACAAAAGGGATACTTGCTGAGAGTGCGGAAATGCACGAAAAATCGTCTTATGCAAATGCCTTTGCGGAAGGAGAGCCGGGAGGAAGGGAGCATTTTTATCGGGAGGATGTGCGGATAAGATTTGTGATGGAGGACACCTTTTCCGGGATTCGCTCCGTCCGGCTTCAGGCCGGAAATCAGAGGGAAGAGTATAGCTTTGAGGAGGAGGGAGAGGAGATTCGGCGGACTGTAGAGTATATACTGACAATCCCGGCTTTGGAAAATAACCAAAATGAAATCCGCATTTTTGGCGGCCTAACCGATTTTGCGGGCCATACTGCGGAGCTTAAGGAAATTCCGGAGATTCATATTGATACAAGTCCTCCGAAGATAGAGGTGGAATGGCTGAACCGGGATGTGCGGAACGAAAAATATTACAGGGCGGATCAGACGGCCCATATTACCATCCGGGAGCGGAATTTTGTTCCGGACCAGGTATTGCTTGAGCTTTCGGGAATGGAAAATGCTCCTTTATCCTGGACACACCGGGCAGGGGAGGACTGCGGCGGTTCCTCTGACCCCGAAGACCTGGCTCACAGTGATGACTGTGCCTGGATTGCGGAGCTCCTTTTTGACAGGGACGGGGAATATTCCTTTGGAATTTCCTGCCGGGATGCCGCAGGAAACAGGGGAAGCTATGAAGAGTGCGATACTTTTATCATTGATAAAACACCTCCCATACTTTTGGTACATTGGGATAATGCCGAGCCACTGAATGAATATTATTATCCTCAGACCCGCAGCGCGGTGATAGAGATAAAAGAGCGGAATCTCCGGCCGGAAGAGCTCAGGATTTCCATAGACGCCGCGGACAGAGGCGAAGAAATAGCCCCTCCGGATCCCGGAGAACTGCGCCGGTGGGAGGAAGACAGCTTTCGGGCCGGAATTGCCTTTTCGGAGGACGGCAGATACGGCATGGAGCTTAAATGCACGGACCTGGCCGGAAATGAAGCGCAGATTTACCGCTCGGAGGAATTTGTTATTGATAAGACCCCGCCGGAGCTTGTCTTTGAGGGCGTGGCGGACTGTTCCGCCAACCGGGGGACCGTCGCTCCAAGGCTGCGCGGCATGGATACGAATCTGGACCCGGATCAGCTCCGGGTGAGCTTTGTGGGAAGCAATGGGACGGGACAGCTTCCGGCCTGGGTGAAAAGCGGCGGAGAAGAGGGCTTTACCATATTGTGGGGAGACTTTGAGCAGCTGCCGGAAAATGACGATCTCTACCGGATTAAGGCAAGAGCCGCGGATTTGGCCGGAAATGCTGCGGAGGCGGAGCTTACGTTTTCCGTAAATCGTTTTGGATCGGCTTATGAACTGGAGAAAGACACCGCGCTTCTGGCAGGACCGGGAGGGCGGCGCTATGCCTCCCGGGAGCAGGAGCTGGTGATTACCGAATACAATCCGGATTTTCTGGATTACTATCAGATCACAAGCAGCCGGGAAGGCGAGGTTCGTGAGCTTAAGGAGGGGCGGGATTATCAGGTGGAAAGGACGGGAACAAAGGACACCTGGAAAACATACCGCTACCGGGTCGGAAAGGAGAATTTTGAAAAAGAGGGTATTTACCTGGTGACGCTGTATTCGGAGGATCGGGCAAAGAATGTTTCCAACAACCGGATGAAGGAAAAAAGCCTGGAATTTATTGTGGACAAGACAGGTCCGAGCGTGGTTGTGACAGGCGTGAGGGACCTGGAGCGTATTCAGGGTAAAAGTCTGGAGATTCTGACAGATATTCGGGATGTTTATGCTCTTGCGGGAGCACAGGTTTATATAAACGGACAATGCGCCGCATCTTACGACGGGGACATGCTCCGCGATTTGGACGGAATACTGACCTGCCCCGTCTCCGGTGCAAAGGCATGGCAGACCTTTTCCGTAAAAGCCTGGGATGAGGCAGGTAATCTGACGGAGACAAAGCCCATTCGTTTTCTGGTAACAGAGCAGATCCGCTTCCGTTTTCCGGGGGACGATGAGCCAAGAGTAGTGCGGGCCGTTTGGGTTGCAGGTATCTTGCTTCTGGCGGGAGGATGCCTGATAATGACCGTGGGAATCTGCAGGAGGCTTCAAAGGCATTGAGAAAATAGAATTCTCATGTTATGATGTACTCAGAAGATGAACAGATCTGTGAGTGGGCCGGCATGTCTGTTTGGCGGGAAAAGATTGAAGTGAAAAGAGGAAACGAAATGAAAAAATGGAATCCGGTTGAAAGAGCTCTCGTATTTATTCTGCTTTTTGTCATTCTTTTATGCGGCTGTAATAAGAAAACGGAAATTGCCGAAGAAAAGGAAGCTCTGAAAATCACATTTTTTGATGTGGGAAAAGGTGATGCAATTTTAATTGAGACAAAGAATACCTCTATGCTCATTGATGCGGGCTACGACGAGACAGGAGAAGAGCTTCTCAGCTACCTGCGGCAGCAGGGCGGGCAGCCTCTGGACTATCTGGTGATTACTCATTTTGACAAGGATCACGTGGGCGGTGCGGATCATGTTCTGGAGGAGGTGGGAGCGGAGCATATTTTTCAGCCGGACTATGAAGGAGACAGTGGTCAATACCTGGAATACCGGGAAGCCCTGGAGATGGCCGGGCAGCAGCCAGAGCTTGTGACAGACACCAGGGTTCTTTCCTTCGACGGCGTAGAATGTCTGATTTATCCGCCTCAGAAGCAGGAATATGAGGAAGAGGACAATGATTTTTCACTTGTGATTAGTATGACCTATGGAGACCGGAGCTTTCTCTTTGCCGGCGACTGTGAGAAGGAGAGGCTGAAAGAGCTTCTGAACCAAACGGAGTTTGATTTGAAGCACGATCTGTTAAAGGTTCCTCATCACGGCAGAAAAGAGAAGAATTCAGAGGAGTTTCTGGAAGCTGTTTCTCCGGAAATTGCCGTTATCACCTGCTCCCGGGAAGAGCCCGGGGACAATAAGGTGCGTAAAATTCTCCAGGAGCTTGGCACGCAGACCTATTTTACTTTTGAGGGAACCATTACCTGTTTGTATGACGGGAAGAAGCTTTTGCGGATAGAACAGTCCGGCTGAGAACTGTTTTCTGCCGGACGGTAAAGCCGCAAAAACGCACGAGAGAAGAAAATTTTGTATTGATAATGAAAATATATGCAGGAAAAAACGAATCCCCTGCATGAAAGGTGAAAAATCCCTTCATGCGGGGGATTCTTATGTGCGGAAAACAGGATCGATTCATTACCAGCAGTATCATAAAGAATTTTGTAAACAGGCATGCTATACTACAATCACCCGAAGGCCAAGGCGCTCAATTTCATTGAGGATCGGAATATTGTTCTTATTGTAATTCGTTACCAGGATATCAAACTTATTCAGATCCGCAATATGCGCAAAAGCAACCTTGCCGATTTTGGAATCATCCACAACTAAGATTTTTTCATGGGCCTGTGCAATCATCTGGTGCATAATGAGATCTTCCGTGTGGTTGAAGGAGGTTGCGCCGGCGGCCGGGTCCACACCGTCCATCCCCATAATCAGCTTATCGGCCGTATATTTGGACAGCTGTGCCAGAACATCGTCCCCAACCGTAATCTGCATGCTGCGATCGTAGCGTCCTCCGAGAAAGAACAGGGTTGCATTGTCGTAGGAAGAGATCTGATTAAACAGCGTAAGAGAATTGGTGATCAGAATGAGGTTGTTTTTTTGCCGCAGTTCTTCACAGACATAGGAGCAGGTTGACCCCACATTGATAAATAGAGACTCTCCGTCCTGGATCAGATCCGCAACAGCGGAAGCGATTGCCATTTTTGCTTCCCGGTTTTTCTCCTTTTGCGCACAGGAAGGATATTCCCGGTGCGGAGCGGGGTTTTTAACTGCGCCGCCGTGTGTGCGTGTCAAAGCACCTTCCTGTTCCAGTTCGTCCAGATCCTTGCGGATAGTTACAACAGAGGTTTTTAATATTCTGCTTAAATCAGAGACCCGCAGCGTTTTGTTTTTATCAAGCAGCTCCAGAATTTCGTTCTTTCGATTTGATTTCGTTTCGTAGCTGTGTGTTTTTTTCATTTTTGAGATTCTCTTTTATTTTTGTTGTTTTTTTAAATTATAAAGGAAAGCGATTGGGAAAGCAATGAAAATTTTTGAGAAATTTGGAAGGAGATTTTGCAGTGATATTACGCCGTCATATTTGACAAATAGGACAAAAGGAAATATAAAAGAAATATAAAACAAAGTATATTGTTGTGAAAAATCACGAAAAATAATATAAACATTGACAACTTTGATAAAAAGAAATAAAATAAACGCATAGGAGGAAATAAAAGAAATATAAAAGAAAGTAACTGACAAAAGAAAAGAAACAAAATGCAATAAGAATGGAGGATGAAAAATGAAAAAACTGACAGCAATGCTTCTGATCCTTGCGATGACAGCCGGACTGGCCGGATGTAAAACGAGTACTCCGGCGGCGGAGCCGGAACCTGCTGCGGAAAATGCAGGGCAATCTGCAGAGGAAGAACAACCGCCCGTGGAAGAAGCGGCGGCGGGTGAGGTGAAGAATATCGGAATTGCAATATATTCCATGGCGGCCGACTCCTGCGTGGGTGTGGTAGAGGAAGCGAAGCTCGTGGCTGAGAAGTACGGCTGGACCATCACCTTGTTAGACGCAGACGGCGATCCCGCCACACAGGCCGATCAGATGAATACGCTTGTCTCTCAGAAAGTGGATGCGATTATTTTAAATCCCACGGATACGACTTCCTTAAAGCCTTCCATTGAAGCGGCGGTGGAAGCGGGGATTCCGGTGTTCGGCGTTGGAATGGAGATGGATGACGCCTGTATGAGCCTTTTGGTTTCCTTTGCAGGAATGGACGATTACACCATTGCGGCGGCAAATTTCGAATGGGTTGCAAAGACTTATGCCGGAACGGATGCCAAATGCGCATTGATTTCCGGTACGGCCGGTACGGATTCCACCAATAAGACGGAGCAGGCCATGGAGGATGTTTTAAAGGATACCGATATCATTTCCGTGGGATCCTTTGACGGAAATTATGACGCGGCGCAGGCCATGTCCATTACGGAGGATCTTCTGGTGAGAAATCCGGATTTAACCGTGATAGTATGCCAGGATCATGTAATGGCAGGCGGAGCGGCTTCGGCAATTGCCGATGCGGGAAAGACCGGTGAGGTCGCTGTAGTGGCTACGGTGGGCATGAGCGAATACCTAGAATATGTGGAGGACGGCTCCATTGACTGTGCGGCTTATGTACTGCTCTACAAGGCGGGCGGCTTTGCGGTGGAAGCTCTGCACGATTATTTTGAGGGATCCGAGCTGGCGGAAAAATATTATCTGGCGCCTTTTATGGCAACAAAGGATAATGTGGAGGACGCTAAGAATATTCAGTTCGATTTTAATCCTGCCAAGTAGGTTAAATGAGGATGCTTATGGAGAAAAAGGTTGTGTTATCTCTGCGGGGAATTACCAAAAGCTTTCCCGGCGTAAAAGCACTGGATGGAATTTATCTTGATTTTTACGAGGGTGAGGTACATTCCCTCTGCGGGGAAAACGGAGCGGGAAAATCTACACTTATGAAGATCCTAAGCGGTGTCTATCCGCTGGATCAGGGTGAAATTTACATAGACGGCAAGAGGGAAACCATTCGGAATCCTCAGGATGCCTTAAGCAAAGGGCAGAGTATTATTTTTCAGGAATTCAACCTGGTGGACGCCCTCAGCATTGCCGAGAATATTTTTATGGGACGTTTATCCAACAAAAGAGGGACCTGGGTGAATTGGAGACAGCTGAACGAGGAAGCGAAAAAGCTTATGCTGCGTGTGGGATATGACATCGATCCTGCCACCCTGGTACGTGATTTAAGCGTAGCGGAAAAGCAGATGGTGGAGATTGCCAAGGCTCTTTCTTACCATTCCCGGGTGATTATTATGGATGAGCCTTCCGCTGCGCTGACAAGCAATGAAGTGGAAAAGCTGATGAAAATCATCCGCGATTTAAAGAGAGAAAAGGTGACGGTGATCTACATCTCCCATAAGCTGGAAGAGGTGATGGAGATTTCCGACCGGGTATCCGTTTTGCGGGACGGAAAAATCATCAGCACCAATGATGCGAAGGAGTTGAATCAGGAGCGGATTGTGGAGCACATGGTAGGCAGAACCATAGATCAGGAGTATCCAAAACGTGCAACAGCTCCCGGCGGTGATGCGGAGGTGGTGCTGGAGGTGAAGGGGCTCACCAGAAAAGGTGTGTTTGAAGATATTTCTTTCCGGCTGCACAGGGGAGAGATCCTGGGCTTTGCGGGGCTGGTAGGATCCGGCAGGACGGAAATCGTACGGGCGGTCTTTGGGGCGGATAAGCCGGAAGGAGGAGAGATTCTTCTGAACGGCCGGCGGGTGTCACTCAAGAATCCGGGAAAGGCAATCCGCTTTGGACTTGCATTTTTGACGGAGGACAGAAAGCATCAGGGGCTTCATCTGGATATGACATTATCAAAAAACGTATCCTGCGCCAATCTTTCGGCATTGACGAAGCGGGGGTTTTTGGACCGAAGGGCGGAAAAGCGTGTCTGTGAGGAATATATAGAAAAGCTTTCCATCAAAACGCCCTCCCCGGAGCAAAAGGCGCTGAATCTTTCCGGAGGCAATCAGCAGAAGGTGGTTCTGGCAAAATGGCTGTTTGCCAACAGCAATATCATCATTCTGGACGAGCCCACCAGAGGCATTGACGTGGGTGCTAAGATGGAAATTTATCATTTGATGAACCGCCTTGTCGAGGAGGGAAAATCGATTATTATGATTTCCTCGGAGCTGCCGGAGCTGATGGCAATGAGTGATCGGGTGATTGTTGTTTATGAGGGAAAGATCAAAGGAACACTGACAGGGGACGAAATCCGTGCGGAAAATATTATGCAGACCATTTTACGAAAGGAAGAGGTGGCCGGATGAAGGAATTAAAAAAATATCTTTCCGTGATTCCGGAATATGCCTGCATCGGCGTTTTGATTCTGGCTTTGGTGATTGCCGGTCTTGTCAGTGATGTGTTTTATACGGCGGCAAATCTGCAGAATATTATGAAGCAGGGAGCGGTGCTGGCAATCCTGGCGACCGGTATGGGATTTATTTTAATCTCGGGATGCCTGGATCTGACCGTGGGCATCAATATGGCAATCTGCGGATTAATCGCCGTAATTTTTCAGGATTCCCTTGGCGTCGGAGGCGCCATCCTGCTTGCATTTTTCACGGGAATTGCGATTAGCTGTATCAATTTGTTTGTAGTTTACATAACAAAGGGCAGGGCCATGGAAATTATGATGCTGACCTTTGGGCTGAAAATGGCCTATCGGGGACTGGCCCAGGCATTTACGGACAATATGACCTTTCGGTGCGGAACCAAAGGAGCCTTTGCCGTTCTGGGAAAAGGAATGGTATGGGGATGGCTTCCGGTGATTGTGATTATTATGCTGGCAATGGCGCTGATCCTGGGAATTGTACTTGGAAAAATGAAGTTCGGGCGGGAGGTCACTTATATCGGAATGAACGCGGAAGCCTCCAGGCTGGCCGGCGTCGGAATTACCCGGGTTCGTTTTTTCTGTTTTATCATATCCGGTATCTGCGCTGCCGCTGCGGGAATCCTTCTGGCCTCCCGGACCTCGGCCATCAAAGCGCTTTCGGGAGATAATTATGAAATGGAGGCCGTCAGTGCCCTTGTGATTGGCGGGTATTCCATTGCCGGAGGCTACGGAAGCGTCTGGAGATGTATTGTAGGCGTATATGTATATACCATTCTGGGCAATATTCTGAATCTGCTTGGCGCAGGCGCTTATCTTCAGACCCTGGTAGAGGGAGTGGTTCTGATACTGGCGGTTTGGCTGGATGTGTATCTGCGCAGAGTGCGTGCAGGAGGAAAAGGAAAATGAACAAAACAAAAGCAAGACGTTTTCTAAAAACCTATAAATCACTGATGATTCTTGCCGCAATTGTTATTTTGGCTTTTGTGCTCTCCGGTGGCCGTTCCCTTACGGCAGCCAACCTTCAGAATCTGATGCTTCAGGTGTCCATTCAGGGAATTGTCGGTTTCGGCATGACATTTACACTTCTGTGCGGAGAATTTGATCTTTCCGTCGGTTCTGTTTTGACCCTTTGCGGGATTGTCTTTGCAAAGTGTGTCGGCGTGATGCATTTTCCCTTTGCGGTGCTGGCGGCTCTTTTTACAGGTGCGCTTCTGGGATTGATAAACGGAATACTTGTGTCGGGGATGGGATTAAGCTCTTTTATCGGGACGCTTGGCAGCAGCTATGTTTTCAAGGGAATTGCGGAACTTATCAGCAACGGCAAGCCCACCAGCGTAAGCGGCAGCGAATTTGCGGTTGCAGTAAGCCGCTTTAAGATAGCAGGCTTCGCCGTATTTCCGTATTTGTTTCTTTTGACGGGGCTGATCTGTGCGTACATCTTAATGTACACCCGCTTTGGACGCAATATCTATGCCACGGGAGGCAATTACGAGGTTGCCAAAAATACGGGAATACGGGTGAAGTTTTATAAAATGATGTCCTTTGTAATTGTGTGTACTCTGGCGGCGGCAGCGGGGATACTGCTGACCATCCGCCTGCAGTCCGCCACGCCGATTGCAGGAGAAAATCTGAATCTGCTGGTGATTTCCAGCATTATTATAGGAGGAACCAGCACAACCGGAGGAGTGGGAAATATTCAGATGAGTCTGATTGGACTTTTTATTGTAGGCGTGCTTACGAATACGCTGGATCTCCTTGGCGTCTCCGGCTACTATCAACAGGTTGTTCAGGGACTTTTAACGGTTACGGTTATCGGAACGGCAAGCTATACCAATTACCGCAATACCAGTGCGGTTTAAAAACAGCAGTATTCCTTACAGCACACGGAACAATTTGCGGATACATCTTTCAGCGGGAATTGTTTTCGCAGAGATGGATTGGGAGGAGTACGGAAAAATGGAGGATGGTTATGAGTAATTTTTGCAAAAGCTTTCAATTTACCCCGCATCGGGACATACCCTTTCGCGATGTGGAGGTTCTTGACCGGGTGAGACTTACAAAAGAGGAGGATTATCTGGCACTCAATGAGACGCGCCCCAACTGGAGGCTGGAAATTGTGGAGGATGAGTTTATCTGGTATGCCTGGCTTACGGATATGTTTAAGCGTATCAAGGACAGCGATGAGAAGGATGAAAAGTGCGTGATGATTCTGCCGAACCCGGCAGGCATCTACAAGCGGGTAGCTTACATGTGCAACAAAATGAATGTCAGCTGCCGCAACCTGATTATTTTTACGCAGGATGAATGGGCCAGCGAGGAGGGAATCATTGCACCTTTGGATTATCCGGCCGGCTTTACCAATGCTTTTTTCCGTTTCTTTTACAATGAGCTGCGTCCGGAACTGAGGCCGGAACCGGAGAATATTCATTATCCCACCAATGAAAACATTGCTTCCTATTCCGAACTGATTCAGGAGGCGGGAGAAGCGGATATTATATATTCCGCCTGCGGATGGTCCGGACATGCTTCTTTTATTGATGCGGTGCCTCAGTTTGGAGTGAAGGGTGAGGAGACGCCTCCGGTAGGGGAGTGGATAAAAATGGGAGCCCGGATCTCAGATCTGCATTTGCTGACTCTGGCACAGAATTCTCTGCATGCAAGCTTCGGAATGTGCGGAGACGTGGCGCTTGTCCCGCCCCGGGCAGCCACCATCGGACCGAGAGAGTTTGTAAATGCCAAGCATATTTTTGAGTTCCACAATTTCCTGATTGGAAATACGGATATCACATGGGAAAAGCTGGTGTCGCGCCTTGTGTGCTTTGGACCGGTAACGCCCCTGGTTCCCGATTCGGTTATTCAGCTGTGTGATGCGGAGGTTTATATTTCAAAGCTTTTTGCGGAACCGATTCACTATGACGGAGACAGACAATATCGGTAAAGGAGGGGAGCGTTATGGCGGCAATTCGGGAATGGTACGGCGGGTACGCGATTATTTACCGCTGGTTTGAAGATCGGTTTGGATATGAGGAGCTGGAAAGCTACTGGCATTATGTGGCCAGGGAGGTTTACGGAGATTTGGCGGAGCGGTTCCGGGAGAGGGGAACAAGCTATATCTGTGCATATTTTGCGGATATTATCACAGCGGACGAAGGAAGCGTTACCGTAGAAGCAGATGAAAGAAGTGCGACGATTGATATTCATGCCTGTCCGGATTATATCTGGCAGAAGCACTATGATCAGGGCTACAGCATGCCCCGGGAGAATTATTACAAATCCTATGAAATTATATACGGGGATGTGGCGGAAATGGCGGGATATGAATTTGAAATGCTGCGGTTTGATACGGAAGGAAAGCTGAAGTTTCGGTTCAGCAGACAGGAGGCAGCGGGATGACGATTAAGGATTATATTGCTGCATACAATAAAACCTTTGGTTATGTGGAAGAGAAATACGGTGTGGAGGCTTTGCGTGATCTGTTCTCCACTCTGTCAAGAGAGTATTGTACACATCTGGATGCATATCTGAGAGAGGAAGGAGTTCGGGGCTGCATGAGCTACTGGGGCGGCGACAGCGGCACTCTTTCCCGGGAAAGGATTGATTTTGAGGCATATATGGAGGGCGATGTCTTTCATGGGAGAATCCGCAGCTGCACTTCGGTAAATGATGTCCGCAGCCGGGGACAGGAACCGCACCACGGAGCGCTGACCTACTGTGACCACTGCAGCGCCCTGTACGGAGAGGTGGCAAAGAAGTATGGAATTGAGCTGAAATTTGAGCCTGAATATAACGAAGACGGAACGTGCTGCGGAAATTGCACCTGGTATGCGAAAAAAGTGGAGGAAGACTGATGCTTGCAATCTGTAATACGAAGATCATTTTGGAGGAAGGAATGATTTGGGACGGCACGGTGCTCTGCAAGGAAGATCGAATTGCGGATTTCGGCCCCGGAAACGAGGTGACGATTCCGGAGGGGGCTGACATACTGGACGCAAAGGGAAAGTATACGGCTCCGGGCCTTATTGATATTCATTGTCACGGCGGAAATATGAAGTTTTTCTATGAAGATCCCCAAAAGGCCGCAGAGGTTCATTTTAAAAACGGAACTACAACGCTGCTTCCGGCTTTGTATCAGACCTTGACCTATGAGCAGTTTACGGAAGGGATAGACAGGATTCGGCTGGCCCAAAAGGAAGGAAGCGGCCGCATTATAGCCGGATTGTATATGGAAGGACCATTTATGAATCCCAAATACGGATCGGATGCGGCCAATTCCAAATGGAAGGGGCACATTGACGAGGCACGTATGCGGTCTCTGGTAGATTATGCGGGGAAGGATGTGCGCGTGTGGTGTGTGGCTCCGGAGCGCGAGGACATTGAGGTATTCTGCAAATATGCAAAGCAGGTAAATCCAAACGTACGGTTTTCCATGGGTCATACGGAGTGCAGGCCCTGGCAGGCTTACCGGTTAAAGAAGTATGGTCTAATCAATCAGACCCATCACGGAAATGCCACGGCAGTCAACAATCCGATTGTTCCGAGCAATGTAGGGATCCGCGATGTGGGCCCGGACGAAGCGTGCCTGTACGACAGCGATATGTATGCGGAGCTTATTGCCGATTCCATGGCCATTCACGTAAAGCCGCATATGCTCCGCCTGGTGATGAAGGTAAAAGGACTGAATAAAGTGATTCTGATTACGGATCATTATCCGGAGAATTGCGGGAACCCTGCGGGCCCTTTTTGGGGAGGAAAAAAGGCGGAGGATCTGGGTTATGTATCGGATGGGGCCGTATGCGGAAGCCTGATGACATTGAATACAGCCTGCCGCAATATGATGGCCCATACGGGCTGCGGGCTTTGCCACGCCATTCAATTTGCCACGATCAATCCGGCCCGAATGCTTGGCATTGATGATGAGGTAGGCAGCATTGAGAAGGGCAAAAAGGCGAACCTGGTGGTAACGGACGATATGCTTCATGTAGAACATGTAATTTTTGAAGGCCGGAGACAGTAAATAAGAGGGAGGGTAATGTATGACAAGAAAACGAAAGCTGGAGCCTCCGTTTTTTGAAATTGGGCCCAAAAACTATTTATATGGGGATCAAATTGTGGAACTTGCCCGCATGGCGGATGAAGCGGCGGAGAAATATGATGTGCGTGTCATTTTTACAACACCCTATGCCAATATTGAAAAGGTAGCGGCAACCGTCAAGCATATTCAGGTCTTTGCACCTCATATGGATGCAATCCCCGTAGGGAGAGGCCTGGCCAATATTCTGCCGGAATCCTTAAAGGCCGCGGGGGCGGTGGGGGTTATGCTGAACCATGCGGAATTTCCTTTGAGCACCTCCACTCTGGTACATACGCTGAAACGGGCCAGAGAGCTGGATTTGATGAGCATAGTGTGCTCCGATTCCATGTATGAAATGCAGGCAGTAGCACAGCTGCATCCCGATATGATGATTGCGGAGCCTGCGGAGCTCATCGGAACAGGAGAGGCGGCGGATCTGTCCTATGTATCAAAGGCGTGTGAAACGATTGCACAGATTGATCCCGATATCGGTATTCTGGTAGGCGGCGGAATCAGCTCGGGAGATGATGTCTATCGGATTATTATGAACGGAGCGGATGCCACGGGATCCTCCAGCGGAATTGTGAAGGCAGGGGATCCGGGCGCAATGATCGATGAAATGCTTTCGGCGCTTCGGGCCGCATGGGATGAACGCCATGGTTTCCGGGGAAACCGTTACGCATAAAGAAAAATATTTAGGGACATTATGAAACCGGAAAACAGCAATATCACCGTGGACTGGGAGTGATATTGCGGAAGCAAAATAGTAGGAGAAAAATATGATAGTACATAATGATTTAATTAAAATTCAGTCGGAAGCACGTCCGACTTTTGACAATGTAACCCCTCAGGTAAAGGAGATCGTAAAGGCATCAGGAATTCAAAACGGTACGGTGCTGGTATACTCTCCTCACACCACCTGCTCCGTTTTGATTCAGGAGTATTCCGACGGTCAGACCTATTACGGAACGGAATTAATTCTGCAGGATCTGGTGAACGTTCTGAACAAAATTATTCCCACCTGCACAAACGAGGGAATGTATCTGCATCCCTGCCCGATGCATGTAAAGGAGGCTGCGCGCCTGAGAGGGGAAGAAGCCGCCTGGAGCCTGAATACGGATGCGCATCTGCGCTCCGTTTTAATGGGGCGTTCCGTTACGGTTCCGATAATTGACGGTGAGGTTCAGTTAGGGGAATTCGGATTTATCTGGTTTGCCGATTTTGATCAGGTGCGGGCACGGGAACGGAATGCAATTGTACAGGTGATGGGGATCGGGAAATGACAGCAGTTATCAGTATTGATTTGGGAACAAGCGGATGCAGAAGTGCCGTTTATGACAGCAGCCTTAAGAGCTTAAGCTCTGCGGCTGCCGGATATCCGCTTCTTGTCCGCTCGGAAACGCGGATAGAGCAGGACGCAGAGGTTTGGTGGGAGTGCGTCAAAAAGACCATACGCCAGGCGCTTGCCTCTGCACCTGTTTCCGCTTCGGATATAAAAGCAATTTCTATCAGTGCTCAGGGAATCGCATTTGTGCCGATTGATCGAGAGGGAAATGTGCTGCATCCGGTTATCAGCTGGATGGACAGCCGGGGAGAGGCGGAGCTTGGAAAACTCAGGGAACGTTATGGCGAGGAGATGCTGTACAGGCGTACCGGCAAACGCTTGTCTCCGGCTTATACCCTGTCAAAGCTTATGTGGTTTCAGGAGCATCAAAAGGAGCTGTATGAACGGGCATGGCGGATTCTGTTTCCTCTTGACTTTATTCAGTACTGCTTAAGCGGTGAATGTGTCTGCGATCATACCATTGCCGGAGGAACGATGCTGTATCATGTGGAGCGGCAATGCTGGGATCGGAAGCTTCTTGGAGAAAACCATCTGTCGGAGGAAAAGCTTCCGAAGATTGCCGGAGCAGGGACAGTGGTTGGGAAAATAAGACCCGGGGCAGCGGACGAGCTGGGGCTTACACATGAGGTACTGATTGTAAACGGCGCCCAGGATCAGAAATGCGCGGCCCTGGGAGCAGGTGCGGAGAAAAGTGCTGCGGCCGTATCTCTGGGAACCGGCTGCTGCATTTCCCGGATTGCGGACAGGCCCATTCAGGATCCCTCCATGCGGATTCCGATTTTTCCTTATGTATATGAAAATACCTGGGATCTAGAGGGTGTAATTCAGACGGCCGGCTCCGCATACGCCTGGTTTCAGCGGGAGCTTGGAGGAGGGCTTTCCTTTGATATGCTGAATCAAAAGGCGGCAGAGGTGGAAGGGCCAAGCTCCGTACGGTTTTATCCCTATTTGTCAGGAGGGGCCTCTCCCTGGTGGAGCGAAAACCCCGGGAGCTTTACGGGTTTATCCCTGATGAGCGGTATAGGGCATTTGACTAAGGCTATATTTGAGGGGATCGCTTACCATATTCGTGCAAATCTGGAGGTGATGGCGGAGGCATGCGGATATGCGGAAGAGCTGCGTCTGTTTGGAGGAGGAAGCAAAAGCGCTCTCTGGTGTCAGGTGATTGCGGATATCACCAATACCCGTGTGGTAAGACTGGCCTCCTCGGACACGGCGCTGGCGGGCGCGGCCAAGCTGGCTTTTCTGCCGCTTGGATGCGATACGCCGAAATCTCTGCCGGCTGCGGACGTGTTTCTTCCGGACGCGGCTATGACGGAAGAATATGAAAAGGCATATGAAATTTACAAAAAGCTGCAATAAGAAAGAGGTGGTGAATAAATGTCATTCTATTTTCAGGAAAAAACATGGCCGGAGCTTAAGGAGTATCTTGACAGGGATGCATTGATTATTCTTCCGGTAGGAGAGGTAGAGGAACATTCCCTTTATCTGCCTGTTGACTGCGATGCAAGAATTGCATCCTATTTAAGCGCTCAGCTTGCGGAAGAAATTGAAGAGGAGATTCCGGTGCTGGTAATGCCTACCGTGTGGTCAGGATATACGCCGAAATATATCCGCCGGTTTCCCGGCGGGATGGGGCTGCGGCCGCAGGTTTTTATTGATATGATGCATGATATCTGTGCATCCATAGCGGATATGGGCTTTACCAAGCTTTTTATGCTGGATTGCCATGGACAGCACGGACCCATGCTGAATGTAGTTACCAAGCTGATTGCGGATGAGTACGGATACTATTATACCTGTGCAACGCCCATTCCGTTTTTTACGGAAGCATTTAATCGTATCCGCAAGTCGGCACAGGGGGGCGCAAGCCATGCCTGCGAGTACGAGACTTCCCTGCTTTTGCATATCAGTCCCAGGCTTGTGAAGACGGAGCTGTTTACTGATGCGGATGCCCTGAAGCATCATTCCCGATTTGTGGCGGGCGATGCAACTCTGGGAAGCCAGAAGGTAGTATGGTCCACCTTTGGGATCCAGGAAACCAGGTACGGAGCCTGCGGGGATCCGACAGGAGCTTCCGGGGAGACAGGGCGTATTATCACAGAGGCTTTTCGGAAAAATGCCGCCGAGTACATGAGGGAATATTATTTTCATAAGCGTATCACAGCGGAGGATTAGGTTTATGTGCAAGGAAGCTTGGTTCTGGAGGAAGAGAGAATGAGCAGAAAGAAACGATTAAAACAGATTATGAAGGAGGAGGCGGAGGCTATCGGTAAGGCTGCGGACCGGATTGATTATGAGGTAATGTCCCGGATACTGGAGCTTCTCTGCTCCGTTAGGAACAGCGGAAAGAAGGTTATACTGGCAGGCTGCGGCACCGCAGGCCAGGCAGCAAAGAGAATTGCCCATACCTTGTCGGTTGTGGAGATTCCGGCGTTTTTTCTCTCGCCGGCGGATTCGATTCACGGCGGAATGGGAGCCATGCAGGAGGGGGATATCCTGGTTCTTCTCAGCAAAAGCGGAAACACCCAAGAGATTTTAAACTATCTTCCGGCAGCGGCAAAAAAGGGCTTGACGGTAATCGGGGTTACGGAGAATGAAGCTTCGAAGCTTGGGCAGGCGGCGGATATTGTGCTCAAGATCAAGATAGACAGGGAACCGGATCACTGGGGAATTATTTCCTCCGCAAGCACCCTGGCCTCTATATCGGCCTTTGATGCCCTCGCATTTACGGCGATGGAAGAGACAGGGTATACGAAGGAGGAATTTTATCTGATTCACACCGGGGGAGGTGTGGGAGATATTTTGAGGAAAGAGCTGTGAGGCAGCAGGAAGCTTAAAGAAATCTAATTTTCCCCAAACACCTGCTTTTTCAGCCGAATCCCGGTGGGGGTTGCCGCCAGTCCGGCCTGGGAGGTTTCTTTCAAGGAACAGGGAAGCATATCCCCCACCTGGCGCATGGCAAGTACGCACTCGTCCACCGGAATTTTGCTTTCCACTCCGGCAAGAGCCATCTCCGCAGAGGTAAAAGCAATGGCAATCCCCGATACATTCCGCTTAATACAGGGAATCTCCACCAGGCCGGCTACCGGATCGCAGACTAGGCCAAGCTGATTTTTGATGGCCATAGCACAGGCATGGGCGGCTTGTCCGGGCGTTCCGCCAAAGAGTTCAACCAAAGCGGCGGCAGCCATTGCGGAGGCCGATCCACATTCTGCCTGGCATCCTCCCTGAGCACCGGCGATGGAGGCGTTGCGAGCAATCACCATCCCAACCGCCCCGGCCGTAAAAAGAGCCATCACGGCGGCATGCTCATCACATCGTCCTTCCTCCAGCATGGAAATCACCGTGCCGGGCAGGATGCCGCAGGAGCCGGCGGTAGGAGAGGCCACAATCTTTCCCATAGCCGCGTTATACTCTGACACGGCAATTGCCCGTGCCATAGCGTGATTCAAAAAACTTCCCGTAATTCCGCCCCCAGCGGCATAAGCCTCCATTTTTGCGGCATCGCCTCCGGTTAGGCCGGAGGTGGAGCGAAGCTTCGGATTCTTCCCCTCCTTTACGGCCTCCTGCATGACATGCAGGCTTTCTTTCATACGGTCATAGAGATCTTCCTTTGGGATCTCCATCTGCTCCGCCTGGTCGGAGAGCACCAGGGCGGAAATGGGTATTTGTTTTTCTTCTGCGGCTTTGCAGATTGCCGCAATGGAATCATAGTCCAACATATATTTACTCCTTAATTGATAAACAAATGTGAATAATCAGCAATTCTTCGCCGTATTTAAATTGCCCGAATTAATACAACATTAATAATATTGGGAAGAATCCGCAGGCTTTGTATCAACGTTTCCTCCACGTCTCCGTCCACTTCAATTGTCATTACCGCCTCGCCGCCTTTTTTCGGTCGGGTCAGACGGAAGTTGCCGATATTGGTTCCCGAATAAGCCATAAAATTCGTCACGGCCGCAATTGTGCCCGGTCTGTCATGGTGGAGCACCATCAATGTATTATACTGACCGGTAAAGGAAACCTCCATTCCGTTGATCTCCGTAACCAGTATATTGCCGCCGCCGATACTGGCTCCCTGTACCAAGCACTCGGCTCCGTGCTCGCCCTTTAGATGAATCCGTGCCGTATTGGGATGGGCGCCGGGAATATCCTCCGCGGTGAAGGAATACGCAAGCCCTTCTTCATCCGCAAGACTTAGGGAACGTCGGATGCGCTCATCGTAAGAATGCATTCCCATTATTCCGGCAATCAGCGCTTTATCCGTACCGTGTCCCCGATAGGTCTGTGCAAAGGAACCGGACAGCCGGATATCCGCCCAGACTGCCCTCTCCTCCAGGATTTTCCAGGCCACACGCCCCAGACGCACGGCTCCGGCCGTATGAGAGCTGGAAGGGCCAATCATGACAGGGCCTATAATATCAAATACGTTCATATTATTTTCCTCTTTTTTGAAAAATTTGCAATTGTTCAGACAGCTTATGCATCCCTTTATGTTTGTCCTTTTACTAACTGAACTGTTACATTTATTTTTTAATCCATTTTTCATAAATGGTATTTACAATGATACCAATGGCATTATCCCCGGATACGTTACAGGCAGTTCCAAAAGAATCCTGGGTGATATAGAGGGCCACCATAATCGCACAGATAGGCCCGTCCGGGTTGCCTGCCTCCGCGCCGAAAATCATATAGAGAAACGGCAGGGCCGTCATAATCGAGCCGCCCGGAGCGCCGGGAGAAGCCACCATAGCAATCCCCAGAGTCATGATAAAGGGGATCACCGTCCCAAGACTGATAGGAAGCTGATTCATCAGACACACGGCTGTAGCGCAGGCCGTGATGGTGATCATAGAGCCTGCCATATGAATATTGGCGCACAGGGGAACCACAAAATTGCGGATCTGCTCAGATACGCCGTCATTTTTGGCACATTCCAGGTTGACCGGAATCGTGGCTGCTGAGGACTGGGTGCCCAGTGCGGTTGTATACCCGGGAATCTGATTTCGTATAAGGGTAACGGGATTCTTCTTACTGATGCTCCCGGCAATGATAAACTGAATGGTGATACAAATGAGATGCATAAGAATCACCACCAGGAACACTTTCCATAAAATACTTAAAATTGCAAAGGTTTTTCCCGACTTGGTCATATCTGTAAAAGTTCCGCAGATATAAAGGGGCAGGAGTGGAATAATAACGGTGTGAAGCACCTTGTCAATGACACCGGAAAAATCCTTCATGCCGTTGTAGAGGCTGTTTCCCATTTCCTTCCCTCTCATGGTGGACAGACACAGGCCCAGTACGAAAGCAAGAGCGACTGCGGACAGGGTGTCCAGAAGGGGCTGCAGCTGAATACTGAAATAGGAGCTTAAGGAATTGTCCGCCGTCGCTGCAATCTGTTCCATTGCCTCCGGACTCATAAAGCTTGGGAACAATCCGCTTGCCACCAGATAAGAGCAGGTTCCGGCAATCAGCGTAGAGCCGTAGGCAAGGCAGACGGTTATGATAAGCAGCTTTCCGGCTCCCTGGCTCAGATCCGCAATTCCCATCGTTACATAGGCGACAATCATCAGCGGAATAATAAATTTCAAAAAGGTGCTGAACAGGCCGGAGGCAGTTACAACTACCCGGCAGATACTTTCAGGCAGGAACTGTCCGAACAAAATACCAAGAATAATGGCAATGATGAGCTTTGGCACAAGGCCCAGTTTTTTCTTCTCCATGATACATCCCTCCATAAGAAAAATCTTTTGTGCGTCTCTTTTCCGGGACCTAACTGTTGGTAGAAATAAGCTTATCAGGTCTGTCCGGGAAAGAGGAATGTCTTTGATATAAAGACAAAATCTTGAAAAATGTATTTATAAGAAATACAATTACAGAATACCTTTTTATGGCAAAAAAAGCAAGGGGTATTTCAATTTACGCGTTTTCCTTTCATAAAGGATAGCCGGGCGGGGAGAAATGTGCTACAATTCATTATAATTACAAGAGCGGGAAATTGCCGTCAATTGAAATATCAGGCTTTGGGGAAAGGCTCGTAAAGAATGAAGAGGAAGATAAAGCTTCTTATAAGGGCACTGTTTTTTCCGTGCGCATTAAATTTTATACTTTTATCCGACGCGGTGAATCAGAAAATGTCCACGTCTCAGATACCGTTTGCAGTCCGCATTGGGGTGTTAAGTATCCTCTGCGGTTATTTTCTGCTCATTTATCTGAGTCTTCTTGTGATGCCAGCCTTCGACCGGGTAAAGACAGGGCTTCGCGCCCGCATGATGCTGGGAGGCCGAAACCTGGTGTACGGCGGCCTTTACAGTATAGCTGCCCAAATAGCGGTCTTTCTAATTTTTTACATAAACAAAGCAGGGCCTTACGAGTTTGGAATCGGAGTATTGACAGCCAACGCAATTTTGGCATCCGCGGGAGCGTTCCTCCTTATATTTGCGGGAGCCGTCCGAATTTTCTTCACCTCCCGCCGCCTGAGCATAGCCCGGCGCATTGTGATACTCCTTACCATGTGGATTCCCGCGGTAAATCTTTTTGTGCTCATCTATGCCTGCCGCCTGGTCTATGAGGAATACGATTTTGAACGGGAAAAGGTTCTTCTTCGGGAGCTTCGGGCAGACACAGAGCTTTGCCAAACCCGTTATCCTCTGCTGATGCTTCACGGCGTGGGCTTTCGGGATCTGAGATATTTCAACTACTGGGGAAGAATCCCGGCGGAGCTTATGCGAAACGGAGCGGTCATTTACTACGGCAATCAGGAGGCATTTGGAACCATAGCCTGCAACGGAGAGGACATCCGCACAAGAATTTTTGAAATCCTGAAGGAGACAGGAGCCGAAAAGGTCAATATCATCGCCCACTCCAAGGGAGGACTGGATGCCCGCTATGCCATTTCCACCCTGAAAATGGCGCCTTATGTAGCCTCTCTGACCACCATGAGCACACCCCACCGGGGATGCCGCTTTGTGGACTATGCCTGCCGTCTGCCGGAGGGACTGTACCGTTTTGTGGCCTCCTGCTTTGATCGGACCTTCGGAAAATTCGGGGATAAGAACCCTGATTTTTATACCGCCACCCATCAGTTTTCCACAAAAGCCAGCGCACAGTTTAACAGAGAAAATCCCAATGCTCCGGGCGTCTATTACCAGAGTTACGCCTCCAAAATGAAATACCCCTGGAGTCATCTGCTGCTTGGAATTCCATGGTGCATCATACGCCCTCTGGAGGGAGACAACGACGGTCTGGTAAGCATAGAATCCGCAAAATGGGGTGATTTTCAGGAGGTGTTTACCAATCAGCGGACACGGGGAATATCCCATGGGGATATGATCGATTTGAAACGGGAGGATTACAAAGGATTTGATGTGGTAGAAGCTTATGTGCAGCTTACGGCAAAGCTGAAGGAGCGCGGATTTTAGCAAAACATAAGATAAACTAATAATAACCATTAATAACATATATTTTACTTATATCAACATGCATGTTAGAATACATAAGGAAATCAAAGAATTTGCAATCCGCAGTATCCCTTACAAAATAAATCTGCAAACAAATGCACTTGCAACAGAAAATAAAGTTAAGCCAAAGGAAATGGAAAGGAATATTGCAGAACTAAAATAGCAGAAGGAGTATACAGTATGGGAATGACAATGACACAGAAAATCCTGGCAGCCCACGCAGGACTTTCAGAAGTAAAGGCCGGACAGCTTATCGAAGCAGATCTCGATCTGGTTCTTGGCAATGACATCACAACACCGGTAGCCATCCGCGAGATGGAAAAAATGAACAGCAAAGAAGTATTCCACAAGGATAAAATTGCCCTGGTAATGGATCATTTTATCCCCAACAAAGACATCAAATCCGCCGAAAACTGCAAATGCGTCCGTGAATTTGCCTGCAAACATGAAGTAAGCAACTACTTCGACGTAGGAGAGATGGGCATCGAGCACGCTCTCCTTCCGGAAAAGGGACTCACCGTAGCAGGCGACTGCATCATCGGCGCAGACTCCCACACCTGCACCTACGGCGCTCTGGGAGCCTTCTCCACAGGCGTAGGCAGCACCGACATGGCCGCAGGCATGGCAACCGGCAAGGCATGGTTCAAGGTTCCCTCCGCCATCCGATTCAACATCATAGGAAAGCCCTCCAAATGGGTCAGCGGCAAGGACGTCATTCTCCACATTATTGGCATGATCGGCGTAGACGGAGCACTCTACAAATCAATGGAATTTACAGGCGAAGGCATCAAAAACCTGTCAATGGACGACCGTTTCACCATAGCAAATATGGCAATCGAAGCAGGCGGAAAGAACGGCATCTTCCCGGTAGACGATCTTGCAAAAGCATACATGAAAGAACATTCCGCAAGAGAATACAAAGTATACGAGGCAGATCCGGACGCAGAGTACGATGAGGAATACACCATCGACTTAAGCACCCTGAAATCCACGGTAGCCTTCCCCCATCTGCCCGAAAACACAAAAACCATCGGCGAGATTACAGAAGACATCGCCATAGACCAGGTAGTAATCGGCTCCTGCACCAACGGCCGCATGGACGATCTGCGCGCCGCAGCCCAAATCTTAAAAGGCCGAAAAGTAAAAAAAGGACTTCGCTGCATCGTGATTCCGGGAACACAGAAAATCTACATGGATGCTATGGAAGAAGGACTGTTAAAAATTTTCATCCAGGCCGGAGCTGCCGTAAGCACCCCCACCTGCGGCCCCTGTCTTGGCGGCTACATGGGAATCCTGGCAGCGGGAGAGCGCTGCGTATCCACCACAAACCGAAACTTTGTAGGCCGGATGGGACACGTAGATTCCGAAGTTTACCTGGCAAGCCCTGCGGTAGCGGCCGCCAGCGCAGTAACAGGCAAAATATCCGCACCGGAAGAGCTTGGTTTATAAAATAAAACAAAAAACAATAAAATTTCCGAACAAAGACAGGAGAACATATCTATGCAGGCAAAAGGAAAAGTATTCAAATACGGAGACAATGTAGACACCGACGTAATCATCCCGGCCAGATATCTGGCCATAGCAGATCCAAAAGAACTGGCCGAACATTGCATGGAAGACATAGACAAAGATTTCGTCCGCAAAGTACACCCCGGCGACATCATGGTAGCAAACAAAAACTTCGGCTGCGGCTCCTCCCGGGAGCACGCCCCCCTAGTCATCAAAGTATCCGGCATCTCCTGCGTCATTGCAGAAACCTTCGCCCGGATCTTCTACCGCAACGCCATCAACATCGGCCTCCCCATCATCGAGTGCCCGGAAGCCGCACGAGACATCAAAGACAGCGACGAAGTAGAAGTAGACTTTGACAGCGGAACCATCCGCAACCTCACCACCGGCAAACAATACCAGGGCCAGGCCTTCCCCGAATTTATGCAGCGCATCATCAAAGCAGAAGGCCTAATCAACTACATCAACGAAAAATAAAAAGACAGCAAGCATCCTAAAAACAAACCACAGTACCACCGCCAACCAGAGGTTTTGAGAGAAAAGAGGCCCCCGGGCTTTTCCGATATCAGGTGTCCGGCTGTTCGCGTACAGTCTGTCTGAAATTGGCGAACTAACGTCAAAAAACTCCAACAGGCGCAGCCTGTCAAATCCAAAAACCGTTAGTCCGACAAGAGCAGACAGACTGTACGCGAACCGTCCGAACACAGATATGGAAAAGCCCGGGGGCCTCTTTTCTCTCAAAACCGACCACCTTTTAAAGATTATCAAACACCACCGTCTCCTCCTTCAACTCCCCAACAATAGCCTGATTCACGCCCATCCTCTGTGTAATATCCTCCATATCAATCACCAGATTCCTCGTACTGTCCGCAACTCCCGAAATCCCGGAAGCGCCTTCTCCAATCACCGTTGTAATCGCTCCAATCGACTCCACAATCCCGGACATAGACCCGCGCAAATGCTCCGTCCGCTCCTTAAAATTATCCATCGACTGCTTGATATAAGCCGCATCCTCCTGATACTGCTTCCCCGACCGCACAAACTCCTGAAACTCCGTCAAAATAGAGCTGTTCATATAATCCACCAGATTCTGCGCATTCTGAGAAAGATTATAAACAGCGGAAGTAACAACCGAATTAATCTCCTGAATCCGATTGGCCGCATCACTGCTGGAATTGGCAAGCTGTCGGATTTCCTTTGCAACCATAGAAAAGCCCTTGCCCGCGGCCCCTGCATTAGCCGCCTCTACCGTAGCATTCAGGGCAATCAGCCGGGTAGTCTGTGAAATTTTCAAAATCTCATCCGTAAGACTGTTCACCTGGTCCACACTACGGCTCTGGGCAATCGCTTCATTTAAAGATTCCAAAATATCCGCCGCCTTAGCGCTGGTAACCTCCACATTCGTCTTAGCCGACTGCTCCAGATCATCCGCCCGTGCCTTCATAGCCACGGAATATGCCGTAATACTTGCACATTCCTCCGCCGTACCGTGGGCATCCCGGTTCACTTCCTCAGCGCTTGCCGTAATCACAGCGGCATTGCTGGCCACCTCCTGAATCGTTGACGAGAGCTGCTGCATCAGATTGGACAGATCCGACACACTTTCCCGGGAAGTAGCCGTTCGCTTGCGTACCTCACTCGTCATATCATCAATGCGGTCCGAACTTTCGCGAATCGTACTCAAAATACTCTTAATGGGCGTCACAACATATTTCAGAATTAAAGAAATGGTTCCAAACACAAGGGCCGTACAGATGGCAATGGAAAGAACACTGACAATCAGAGAAATCACATATACCGCCGAGAGCTGTCCTCTGGCATCGGAAGTCTGCTCACTGATGGAAGCATCAAGGGCGTCAATGCTGGCCTCAATGGTTCCGGCAAAAAGAGCCACATCCTCATTGGCGAGAAGATAAGCTTCCTGTGTTTTATGACCGGCGCTCTTACACACCAGATTGACCAAAGCATGCTTAAAGGAATCATAGGCGGACAAAAGAGCCTCATACTCCTTTCGGTCCTCCTCCGTAACAAAGCCTTCATACTCCAGGAGCATATTGTCCAATAAGGCTTCCTCCTCCTTGATCTCATTTACCACCGTAATCATCGTATTATAATCCGTTGCCACAATGTGGGAGAGCGCCAGATTATGTATATTCATGGCAGATTCGGAAATCTCTGCAAGCCGGCTTTTCCCTGACATCAGATTATCCGCAATATTTGCTGCATTGGAATTGACATTATGTATATTGATAACAGCTAAGGCATTGGAAATAAGCGCCACAATCCCCAGAAGGGCAATGGGCAGAATTAAGCGCCGTTTGAGGCTGATTTGTTTTGTCATGGTAATACCTCCAAAATATTTGCCGCAATATTCAAGTATGCGCTTTGCAGACGCACAGCTGACACGAATATCAAGCGTGCAGCGATGTATTAAGGTGCCGTGATATCCTCCACCATCTTATCAAGCTGCTCCTGAAGCCCCTGCCCGGTGGGATTGCCGGCGGCCATATTTCCGGCAAAGACGGTTACGGGGTCCCAAAAATTCCCGCCCAGACGCTGAACCGTGGAAAATTCCGACTGGCTGAGGAGAGCGGAGATAGCGGGCGAGCTTTGCACCTCCTGGGAAGATGCCGCATTTTTGTTGGCAGGACCCTGTCCTCGCAGCTCAAAACGAAGCTTCTGATTGGTTTCATTGGAAATCCACTCCGCCAGGCGGGAGGCCCACTCATGAGATGCGGAGTAGGCGTTGACGCCGATAAGCTTATAACCGGAGTAGGAGGCCATCTGAACCTGCTGCCCGCCGCAGGTGTAGGAGGGGAGCCTTGACGCTCCGTAGTCCGCACCCCAGGCTTCTTTTATGGCTACGGCGTTCCATGTACCGCTGACGCCGGCGATAACCGTTCCGTCCTGCACGCCCTTTAGAAAGCCTTCGTCCGTGGTATTCAAAAACCCGGGGCTTTCGGCCAGGTTCAGCATGGACTGCGCCACATCGGTTCCGCGAATGGGACCTTCCGTCCCGTTCCAGGTGCAGAAGTTGGTAATGCCGTCGTCGTTGAGACCTACTTCAAGTCCGGTATTTCCAAAGAAGGAATATACATACCATCCGGAGGACCAGTCCATCGTTACTTTCTTTTCCTGGGCTGCGGCGACTTCCAGCATCCGCTCCAGAGAGGAAATGTCCCCTTCCGTAAAATAGCGCTTATTATAATAAAGAAAATATCCGTTATCCGCAGTCAGAGGATAAGCATACAGCGTATCCCCCACACAGGCGGCGTGAACGGCCTCCGAAAGATTGGCGGCTTTGATGGAATCCGCCGGCTCTACAGGCTCCAGGGCGCCTGCGGCTACCAGCGTATTCAATTGATCGTCCGCAAAGGCAAATACATCGGCGCCGTTTTCCAAATCATTCATCAGCGCATCCATACAGTTGCTTTCACTCTGGGGGGAAAAGGTGATGTGAAAATCGGCCTCGCTTTGGTATTTTTGCTCAAAGCTTTCAAAAATCTGACCCAGCAGAGCTTCGTCCTCCGCTGCGCCCCATACTAAAAGTTCTACCGTTTCCGGCGCTTTGGCTGTGCCGTCGGCCGCCTCCGGATCGGCTTTTTGGCATCCGGCAAGAGTAAGGCAGAGAAAAGCGGCCAGGATGCACAGATAAATTCGTTTCTTCATAATCGTGTCTCCATGATATTCCCCGGCGGGAACAAATACCCCGCAATCTTGCTGCGAGGTATAAGGGGTATGTCCCTTTGAGGATTTTTTCTACTGAAAATTTTATCATTTAGAGGGCGATCCTGCAAGTGGTTTTGAGGTATATTTTAGCGTGTATTTTTATTCCTACGGGCAAAAATCCGAGTGAAAATATCAGCATGTTCATTTGGAGAAGCTTACCCCGTTTTATCGGGCAGCCGCGAAGAACAAATGCCCCGCGGCCTGCTGCGTTATAAGCTTGAGGTCTCGTCGGTTTGTAGTGGGGACTTAGAGAGCAAGGCCGCACTCAAAGGCCAGAGACAGGTACTTTTCTCCATTGGTCATTCCGTAATCCGTCAGATCCCGCGGCTCCCAGATGTCGGAATCCAGGTTATCGGCGCCGTACAGGAATTGAGCAAACTTCACACCGCGGAAACGGGCCACAGCAATAGCGGCGGCACACTCCATTTCCACGGCAAGACAGCCCTGGTTTCTGCGTTTTTCGATCTTATCTGCCGTTTCCCGGTAGATGGCATCCATCGTCCATACCTTTCCGGTGACATAAGGGTAGCCGCAAGTATCAAGGCACTTGGTCATGGCCTGGACGGATGACGGCTCCATCGGGATTTCTTTACTTTCCGGGGCATAGTGGAAGCTTGTGCCTTCCTCACGGACAGCGGCGGTGGGAATCAGGAAGCGTCCCTCCATCCGGGATTCATCCAGAATACCACAGCTTCCGAAGAGTACGATTTTTCCGGCTCCAATGGCTATGATTTCCTCCAGGCCGGCGGCGCAGGCGGGAGCGCCTACCCGGGACAGGAAGAAGGCGATGGGGGTTCCTCCATAGACGGTCCGGTAGACGGGAAGGGCGCCGTTGGCCGTGTAAAGCTCCGCGATTTTTGTGACGCCTTCTCTGGCTGCGTATTTCTCAATGATTGCCTCGGAAAAGGTAGATACGCAGATCTTTGGAAAATCAGGCAGAGGCTTTGTGATATCCGCAGGGTTGATAAATGCAACCCTTGCGGGATCAAAGGAGCGGGAGCCGATAAGAAGCTGACGGATCTGATCAATGATTCGTTTTGGAATCCGGGGATCAATGGGCATAAGCTTACTGTACATACGCACGCCCTGGTAGGAAAATACAATCAGATCAAAAATCGCTTCCCAGGAAACGGGCCGAAATTCGTTTCGGTTTATGCCGTATTGAATCAATTCCCGCCACATGCAGGCGGAGGAGCGATATTTTTCCCGGAGAGCATTATCTCCGGCTTCCAAATGGGGGCGGCTGAAATATTCGTAAATGGCAACGCTTAGGGAGGCGCCGCTGTCAATCATTTCATCCTGGTAGCGTTTCAGAACTTCGTCCAGGATCTGTACGGCGGATTGGCCTTGTTCCATTTTGACGATAAATTCGTTCTCCTGGGTTTTTAGCAGGCAGTCCATCAGCTCCGAAAAGATCTGCTCCGTGCTCTTATAGTGGCGGTAAAGACCGCCCCGGCTCAGACCGGACGCCTCGCAGATATCCTTCATGGTTACTTCCTTAAAACCCTTTTGGGCAAAAAGGACTGCCGCTTTTTCGCGGATGAGTTCTTTTGTTTTATCACCTTTTCTGCTCATGTTACCTCCTGATTTTAGTTTTGTAAGAATCCTTTGAGTATCTTCGAGATAAACGCAATTTCCACCAACACAAACTGATACTTGTAAAATTGATTTGTGTATCAGGAAAGATATTGAAAATTTGCGACACTGATGTCTCTAAAATAATTATGCGACATATATGTCGTTTTGTCAAGGTGGATTGTTTCAAAAATAGGCTGTGTTTTGTGTAAAAAAATGGAAATTATATTGACTTATGGAAAGGAATCAGATAAGATATAAAAAGGTAAAAGAAGCCATAAAAAATATGGCAGTAAAAATGGAGCTGAAGCCTCAGGAAGTTTTGCAGAGGTCAATTTCCATTTGAGAACACGGGCAGATACGCCCCTTTTACGAACTGAATACCAAACTTGCAACAAGCACTTGTTACTGACCGAGAAAAGCGGTTAAGCGGCAGGTGCTTTTGCTTTTTCAAAAAATCAGAATACCATGTCTAAAAACATATCCCCCTATGGGCTGTTGGGTGAGAGGTCAAAACCTCCCGCCCTTTTTGATTGCCGCAAAACGATAGCGATAGATTTGCTCCTTGAAAATTCCATAGCAGCCGCCAGAGGGATACCTGCCGCAACGGACAGCAGAGCCACGATACGAGCCTGCCCATTGCTCAATCCGTGCATAGCACTGACAGAGGGAACGCCGCTTTAGGGAAAGCGTGGAACTGTATGGAATGGCTGTGTTACATACCCTTGCTTCATTGCAGGGGTAAATCTATTCAAGGAGGTCATGCCTATGTGCAGTAAAACCAAACGAAAACGCCGAAAGGAGGAAGCCCATGCAGAAGCTAAATCTGGTGGAAGCGGAAACGCTCCTTTACGAGCCGCTTGAAAAGCCGTCCTTTGTGGTGGACGGTCTTATCCCCACGGGCTTGTCGCTGTTTTGCGGCTCACAGAAAATCGGCAAGAGCTGGCTCATGCTCAAGCTCTGCCTTTGCGTGTCGCAGGGGCTTCCCCTTTGGGATATGCCCACAAAGGCGGGGGATGTGCTTTATCTCTGTCTGGAGGATACCTTTTTCCGCATACAGGACAGGCTGTTCCGTCTGACCGATGAAGCCAACAGGAAGCTCCATTTCGCCGTGGCGAGCTGCAAGCTCTCGGATGGTCTGATGGTACAGCTTGAGGACTATCTGAAAGTATATCCCGACAGCAGGCTCATTGTCATTGATACGCTGCAAAAGATACGCACCGCTTCCAAAGACAACGCCTACGCCAACGATTACGGCGACATATCGCTGATAAAGGACTTTGCCGACAGGCATTCCCTTTCGGTGGTGGTCGTCCACCATATCCGCAAGCAGAACGACAGCGATGTGTTCAACAAGGTGTCTGGCACGACAGGTCTGACGGGGAGTGCGGACGCTACCTTTGTTCTGGAAAAAGAGAGCCGTGCGTCCGATACAGCAAAGCTGTTTGTGACGGGCAGGGATATCGAATATCAAGAGCTGACGCTCCGCTTCCGTGATTGCAGTTGGGAGCTTGTGGAGCGTAAGGAGCAGGCGGAGCTTGCGAGGGAAGCTGTGCCGCCCGTCCTTTTTCGGCTGGTGGAGTTTATGCGGGACAAAGCGGAGTGGTCGGGGACGGCAACAGAGCTTTTGTCCGCTATGGGGGAAAGCGGGGATTTATCCACGGTCATCACGAAATGGCTCAACGAGTACCGCACAACCTTTCTGAGCGAGAACGGCATCTGCTATGGCTATCGCCGAAAGCGGTACGGCAGGCAGATTGTTCTTACGATGGGCGGTGACAGCCGTGACAGGTGTGACAGCGATATTGAGATGCCCGCCCATGCTGTCACGGCTGACGGTGACGCCGCCGTTCTTTTATCCGAAGCGCAGAGCGGAGGATAAAGCAGGGCGCAGCCCTGCCAGAAGGGAGTCCAGAGGGAACGGCTGGCACACGACTTTGCAGGGCAAAGTGTAGTG
>OFGX01000110.1_pt1 | contig 67345 bp, 53 predicted proteins | sample 1521831 | NCBI WGS metagenome assembly OFGX01 (sample SAMEA3504080, study PRJEB24116) | mouse gut metagenome | biome: mouse gut; feature: mouse-associated habitat; material: faeces | place: Denmark | collected 2011 | reverse complement strand
AGGGCCATGATGTAGGCGCCCATCTCCCACATACGCCTGCCTACCCGGTCGTCCTTGTACGCCGCAAGGATGTCGTATTCCCGATTTTTCGCATCCTCCAGCGCTTCTTTGAGTGTTTCTCTCTTGCACAGAGCATTTTGGTATCCGCTGGTGCTTCCCTCAAAATATTCCTTTTCATCCGCTGTCCAGTCTTCATGCCCCCGGATGTATTCCATGACGATCTGCCTCTGAACCGACAGATCCCCGTCCGCCTCCAACTGCTGGTGGGAGCTTACCCGCAGCAGCATCCTGACACGTTTCACAGACGTTTCGCTCCCCTTTTTGTTCCTGTTTTCCTAATATCTATTTCCGAAATGCCTGTCATATTCCTTTTTTGTATCCGATGGTTTTTTAAACAGGCGGTTCCATGATGTTCAGCAGCACGCCGGTCAGGATTTCCCGGATCTCCTGTCTGACCTGTTCCCTGTCCTCTGACGTCCTGCCGCTGTTTTTTTTGTCCTGAGTCAATTCCCGCCCGGCGGGAAACTCCAGGATCACATGCATCCCTTCCGCCCAGGTACAAACCTGCTCATACTCGTTCCGGCACATAGATTCGTCCCCGATTCCTTGTGTGGTTCGTCTTTCTACTATCCATATATCGGAAAGCCGGAATTTATTCATTCTTTTCCACCTGTACGGTTGCAATCCGGAATCTCAGTTTTATGCAATTTATTGCAATAAAACTGAGATTATGGATTAGCAACCTACTCATGAATGAGCAAAAAGCGGCTGCGTTAGCAGACGTAAGAGTGCGTTAGCACGGTTTTTGCGAATGGATGAGTCGGTTGGAGGCTCTTTAGAGCATCCAACCGTACAGTTGGGGAATTTTTCATTTTATTACTCTTCACACGGAGTACCTATACTCATCTGATCGTAGAGCCTCCGCAGAAGCTGCGTCCTGCTGGTGATATGCAGCTTCCGGTACAGGCTGTTCACATGCTTTTTCACCGTGTTCTCGCTGATGAAAAGGATCTGGCTGATCTCGGAATTGGAGTGTCCAGCCGCGATCAGTTCGGCAATCTCGCTTTCCCTGGAGCTCAGCCCTTCCTTCCCGGCTGCTTTGGCAGCATTGGCAGCCAGATTTGGAACTGTGCCGTAAGGCCACAAAAATGAAAAATGTGCCGACAGGTGCCTGCTGATCACTTCCAGCATGGTCAGCTCCGAATCGGTAAAGTCACCCTCCTGCTCGCTGCGGAACAGCGTGATGGAGCCCAAAAGCTGTTTGCCGCTGAAAATCGTACACCCCAGACTGTAGTAAATATCCATGGGCTTCATCCATTGTCTGTAAATGTCGGAATTTTCCCGGACAGGGCGCCCGATCATATCGGAATCGCGGTAGATCGTGGAGCTGTGATTGGAAAAACTCCATGCCACATAATCCGAGTACTGATAATTTTTGTAGTAATCGGCAAGCTCTTCCTTTGACATATTCAATGAAACCGGAGCAAAAAAGACACGCTGCCCGTTTTGTGTGGTACACAGATCAAAAAAAGAACGCCGGTGCGGGATGAGCCCGGCAAGCTGTTCCAGAATCTGCGTCTGCAGAATCGTAACGTCCTTCTGTATGTGTAAATTCAAAATGATCTCGTCCAATTGATTCCACTGGCTGTTGTCCAAAGTAATCATCGCGCTTCACCCCCCTGTTCATCAGCAGCATCTGACGTCAGTATAACATTTTCTGCAAAAATAGTAAACCGCCGGAATGCGAATACGGCAAAGAGCCCCCAAAGGGAGTGAATTGCAGCGCTTTTTGATCCCCGATAGAACTTTTTGATACCTAATAACACTTTCGGGTATCCCAAAAACTCAGACGTACCACTTTCCGGAAAGATGCCTCCGGGTAATGGTGAAAGAAAAAAATCCAGGTATAATGAAAACAAATAAGCAGACCGAAAGGAGCAAAAATGTATGAAAACAATCAAAAGCGCCCCCAAAAAAGACGGATTTTACATGCCGGCAGAATTTTTACCTCGGAAACAGGATTTTCTGATCTGGCCGGAGAGGCAGGATACATGGCGTGACGGCGGAAAGCCCGGCCAGCGGGTATTGGTGGAAGTGGCAAAAGAAATCATCAAGCACGAGGCGCTGACTGTATTCTGTTCTGCGGATCAATATGAGAACGCAAGGGCGCGCCTTCCCGAGGAGGTACGTGTGGTGGAAATGACAGTGGACGACGCGTGGGCACAGGATAAAGGGCCTTTTTATGTAATCAATGATGAAGGCGAGATGCGCGGGGTCACCTGGGGCTGGAACGCTTACGGCGGACTGGAAGGCGGATTGTATTTCCCATGGAAACGCGACCAGGAATTTGCGTCCAAGCTTCTTGATTTGGAAAATTACGACCGCTACGACGCGAGAAACGTGGTTTTCGAAGGCGGGGCCATGCAGATTGACGGCGAAGGCACCCTGATCGTAACAGAGAACAGCGTGCTCAACCACAACCGGAATCCGAAGCTGACAAAAGAGGAGATCGAGGAATATTTCAAAGAGTATATGGGACTGGAAAAAGTCATCTGGCTGAAGGATGGAATGGCCTTTGATGAGACGGACGGGCACATCGACGACGTATGTTTCTTTATCAGGCCCGGCGTACTTGCCCTTTCCTGGACGGACGATCCGGAAAATCCGCAGTATCCCAATCTGAAAGCCGCCTATGACATTCTGAGTGAAGCCACCGATGCGAAAGGGCGCAGATTTGAGATCCACAAGATCCCCATCCCGGCAGTCCTGCACATTTCCAAGGAACAGAGCGAAGGCGTTGACATTTCTGAAAGCGCGTCGTCCCGGGAAGACGGACTTCCGCTGGCGGTCACCTATATCAACAGCTACTTTGTAAACGGCGGGCTGCTTGTACCGCAGTACGATGATCCCATGGACGAGGTGGCATGCCGGATGTTCAAGGAGCTCATGCCGGAACGGGAGATCATCAAGATCTATACCCGCGAATGGTCTATGTGCGGCGGAAATATCCACTGTATGGCGCTGCAGCAGCCGGACCCGGCAGCAATCGCGGCCTTAAAAAAGAGTTGAGGAAAAGCCTGATGCACAGGCCGTTTCCAATCAGTTTCTGAGAGCGCTCTCTAAGAGTGCTCTCTAACATAAGGAGGTGGAAACTCATGAGTGAAACACAGGAGAAAAAAGTAAGTCTGGTCCAGACGATCTTATTTACAATATGCAGCGTTCTTGTACTGGATTCCCTGGCAGGGGCGCCTGCATTTGCAGGGGTAAGGTCCATTACCATGTGGCTCATCTTCGCGGTGATCTTTTTCATCCCATACGGCCTGCTGAACGCGGAGCTTGGAAGCACCTACCCGGATGCGGGCGGGATTACATCCTGGTGTACCCGCGCCTTTGGGGAACATACGGGCGTGCAGGTAGGCTGGTTTTACTGGATCAATGTAGCATTTTGGATGCCGGCGGTCTTTCTGACCTTTGCCTACTGGCTCAGTTATACATTTTTTCCGGATGCGTCCGTATGGGTCATCGCGGCCATTTCCCTGGCGATGAGCTGGCTGATCGTATGGATCGGCTATCGCGGCGTGGAGGTTTCCGTGGCGCTTACATCCATCGCGTCGATCTGCAAGATGACCATGCTTGTGATCTTCGGAGTACTGGGCGTCGCCTATATTCTGAAAAACGGGCCGGCAAATTCTTTTACCATCGATGATTTTAAAATCACCTCTATGGGCGATATGTCCTCCGGGCTTGCGATCATCGTCTACAACCTGCTGGGTTTTGAGCTGATCGGCTCCATCGGGGATAAAATCGATCATCCGGAAAAGACGATCCCGAAAATGTCCATCCTGGCCGGTGTCGCGATCACCATCCTCTATGTGATCGGCACCTTCGGTATGCTGGCGGCGCTTCCGGCTGAAAATATTGATACCATGGACGGATTCTATTATGCGCTGGAAGAGCTGTGCTCCGTATTCGGAAGCGGCCAGAAATGGGTTCTGGGAATTTTGGTGATCGTGTCCTGCCTGACTCTGGTTTCCAATATGATCTCCTGGACGCTGGGGGCAAATGAAAGCCTGATCGCGGCCGAGCTGGACAAACGGAATGCATTTCTCGGCGCAAGAAGCAAATACGGCACCGCAGGAAATCTCTACATTGTAATGGGCGTCCTTTCCACCGTGCTCCTGATCCTGAATTTCCTGCTGGGAAGCGAAGAGGCAAACGCGATTTTCTGGGATATTTTTTCCTTCAGCCTTGTCATCTTCATGATCCCATACCTGGTGATGTTTGCGGCGGCGGTCAAACTGCGCTACAGCGACGCCGGGAGGAAACGGGTCTACAGGGTGCCCGGCGGCAATGCGGGGATGTGGGTCTGCGGAATCCTTTGCTTCGGCTGTATCTGCATCTGCCTGTACTATATGTTTGCGGACGACATCGCCGCAGGAAACATGTTCGCGTTATCGGTGAAAATCATCGGAACGATCCTGTGCGCGGCCGTAGGGGAATACCTGTACCGGGCCGGGAAGAAAAAATAAGGCAATACAGGCCGGATCTGTGTTATACTTTTATAAACGCCCCGGAACAGCGGCAGTATGAAGGAAACGAGGTAATCTCTTATGAACAAAAATCAGATCGTAATGATCCACGGAACAGATTATGTACAAATGACCGTCGATCTTTTGGAAGCAATCCATTTGGACGAGATCATCGGTGCGCGCAGCAGACGGATTGCCTTGAAGCCCAATCTGCTCCATCCTGACAAAGCGGAAAACGGCGCCGTCACCCATCCGGAACTGGTGGAGGGCGTGCTGCGGTACCTGGGAGAGCATCATTTTTCCAATGTTTGCGTCATGGAGGGCGCGTGGGTGGGCGCCCGCACCAGCCAGGCGGTGGAGGTCTCCGACGTGGCGGACATATGCCGGAAATATCAGGTTCCTTTTCTCGACCTGCAAAAGGATTCCTCCTACGTCTGCGACGCCTGCGGGATGCAGTTAAAGCTCTGCAGCGAGGTGGCAAAAACGGAGTTTCTCATCAATCTGCCTGTCCTCAAAGGGCACTGTCAGACCCGGATTACATGCGCTATGAAAAACGCAAAGGGAGTAATCCCCAACAGCGAAAAGCGGCGTTTTCATACCCTCGGCCTGCACAAACCGATCGCCCATCTGAATACGGTTCTGCCGCCCCAGCTTGTTCTGGTGGACAACATCTGCGGGGATCTGAATTTTGAGGAAGGCGGAAACCCGGTTGTCATGAACCGGATCTTCGCCTGCCTGGACCCTGTACTGTGCGATGCCTATGTCTGTGAATGCATCGGCTATTCCGTGGACGAGGTTCCCTATATCCCCATGGCCGCCCGGCTTGGCGCCGGAAATGCGGATACCTCCGGGGCGGAACTGGTTATGCTGAACCAGCCCTCCGGGACGCTTCCGAACATGCGCGCTTCCAGACGGATTCAGAAACTGGAAGCATATACCGACGCCCGGGATGCCTGCAGCGCCTGCTATGGCTCGCTGATCTTCGCACTGGAACGCCTGGAGTCTGCCGGGAAAGCCCGCGGGAAATATGCGAAAATCCGGATCGGACAGGGTTGGAAGAAGGAGAATGATGGGAGTGGGAGCGAACCGGAAGCGACGGGGCTGGACAAATGGGACGGGAGCGGAATTGGTGTCGGAAACTGCACTCACGGCTGCCGGAAGCATTTGCCCGGGTGTCCGCCGAAGGCACGGGATATTGTGGAGTTTTTAAAGGAAAACTGGCAATGAGCGTTTTGAAATGTTATATAGAAAATGTGTCGTCAGCAGGGTTGTCCTGCTGGGGAAAGAAAGCCGCTTCGGCCTGGCAATTCATGATGACAGGGAGGGACTCAGTAAAGTCCCTCCCTGTCTGGAATGAACGCAGGCTCAGGATGCGCCCCGCTTTTTACGGCGTTCCGCAAGCTGGGCAGCAAATATATTTTGCGTGATTTTCTCCTGATCCTCTTCGTTCAGTTCTAAAAACCTGCATCCGTATTCATATTTTGAATCTTCCCGCTCTATGATGCGCAGCACCTCGCAGAACATCACGGACATGGGCCTGTCCTCAAGCAGTTTTACTTTCAGCAGGAATTTGTCCCCTTCATTGTACTTTTGCTCTGAGAGAATACGGGCGCCCCCTACGCTGATATTCAGCATTCTGCAGGTCTCCTCCCCGGCCGAAAATCCGCCGAACGTGGTAACCACCGCCTCAATATCCGTATCCAGCCGAAAGAACGCGCGGTCATTCCCAATATGTGCGACCTTTAAATCCTCAACATTCCATATGCGCTTATCTCCGGGCGTAATGAGCCCCTCCATATAAACAGCCTTTCTTTCATGGTCGCTGTATCCTCGAATCCTGACATGGATCATTTCCACTTTCTGGGAATCCTCCGTCTCAGAAGGCTGCCCGCCCTCTTTCTCAGATTCCGCCGCTTCTGAGGGCTGCTCCGAATCCTCCTGGGGGAACTCCATTTTTGAATATTGCACCAGCTCCTCCTGGGAAAGTTCCATTTCGGAAAACTGTTCCAGATTTGCCTGATTTTTCCACAAATTTGTCAGCTTTGCGACAAACAGCAGGCGGCCGTCAAAGGTTGTGACCTCAACCCGCATACCGGAATAGGCTCTGAGTTCTTCATGGCTGCCTGCCTCTTGATCCTTTTCATTTTCTGATTGCTGCTCTTTGCCGCCCTTGCCAAACAAATCAAATAGCCACATGGTTTTACCTCCTGGTTCTCAATCGTCAAACGCACGCCCCGTCCAGGCCAGCTTCATTCTTCACGTATTATTTTTCACACAGTATTTTCATCTTTTCGTCAGCCCAGATTACCCTGTTGCGCCCGCTTTTTTTCGCATCATACAGCATCGTATCCGCGATTTTTAAATAAGAAGCATAGGAACTCCCCTTCTGCGGAATGACGGTCACGCCTCCGATACTGACCGTAACCCATTGGGAAACGGAAGGATCGTGTGCAATATGGAGATCCTCTACATCCTGCCGGATTTTTTTCAGATGCCCGAACATCTTTTCCGAGCTTTCCCCAATAGAAATTGCCACAAATTCCTCTCCGCCATAACGCGCAAAAAAATCTGTACTGCGTCGGAAATGGTCGGACGCCGCTTTTGCCACAGCAGCAATCACCCTGTCCCCCGCAGGGTGTCCAAATGTATCGTTATATTTTTTGAAATTGTCAATATCGAACATGCAAATTGAAAACGGGACCTTCAGACGGACCGCTTCAAACCATTTTTCACGGCTGCATCGTTCATACTTCCGCCTGTTGGCTATCCCCGTCAGCTGGTCCGTCATGGACTGCATTTCCGCATTCATACGGTAATTATACAGCTTGATATGCGTGTTGACTCTCGCCTTAACAATCAGTTCGTGAAAAGGCTTGGTAATATAATCGACCGCCCCTATGATAAGCCCCTTCTGCTCATTCTGCACATCAGAAAGGCTGGTAATCAAAATAACCGGTATACTCTGTGTAATGATTTCCTCCTGCAATTTTTTCAGCAGTGTAAAACCGTCCATTCCCGGCATCACAACGTCCAGCAGTATCAGGGAAAAATCCCCGCTGCCTGCATAGCGCAGCCCTTCCTCAGCCGTCTGCACAACGGTAACGTCATATTCGTCCGCCAAAATCGCTTTTAATTGTGCCGCCTGCAAAATGCTGTCATCGACAATCAGTATTTTTTCCATCTCCACGCTCCTCATCGAGACCACTCAAGTTTATCGAGAAACATTATTTTGTAATGATACTATAACAGAAAATTATATAAATCGAAATAGAGCCGCTGCCATTTCTAAAAAAAGAGTATCCGAAAAGACAGCTTGGCTTAAGAAAACAAATGTTTCCTTCGGACTGATTTCCTAAGTCAAACGCTGGCGGCTGTTGCCTGGGAAAATTTCTTCCGGCAACGCCCATAACGGATACTCTTTTTTATCATAAGGAATCCTCTTTCAGCTTTTGAAAAGCAGTTCTGCTCCTGTGCGCAAAATACGCAGGATTCCCTGTTTTACTGCATTTTCCAAAACAATTAGTCAACCTTGATAATTGTTTTCTTGTTATACGCGCCGCATGCTTTGCAGACCTGATGAGGAACCATCAGTTCGCCGCATTTGCTGCATTTTACAAGGCTGGGCGTTGCAATCTTCCAGCTCTGCGCTTTTCTTTTATCTCTTTTGGATTTAGATACTCGTCCCTTCGGTACAGCCATTTCTACACCTCCTCGTCATCATTGAAAAGAGCCCTCAAACTTTCAAACCTCGGATCTCTGTATGTGGTATCGCAATCGCAATCCCCTTTGTTCAGATCCTTGCCGCAGACAGGACAGAGCCCCTTGCAGTCTTCCCTGCAAACCACTTTCATGGGAAGAACCTCCATGATGCCTCTTTTAACAAAGTCCGCAAGATCGATCTGATCTCCCGAAAAAGTTTCTGTCTCTTCGTTTTCACTGCCTGTATGAGCAAAACGTTCCTTGATCTCGAAGCAAAGCTCTTTTCTGACAGGCGCAAGGCAACGGTCGCACCACAGCAGGACCTCTGTGCCGCCCTTTGCTTCCAAAACGAAAACTTCGTTCTCGTTTTTCAGAGTTCCCTCTATCTTTACAGGCTCTACAAATTCCACAACACCGAGATAATCTGAATTTCCATCTTCCCACTCCGTAAATTCCAGCGGCAGAACCGCGCCGTTTCTCTGAAACAGCGGAGTTATGTCAATTTTCATTCCAAACCACCCCTAAGTCGTACCTAAAGTATTATACAGAAAGCCTTCTTATTTGTCAAGAAGTTCCTTTGTATCTCTTGCAATTACCAATTCTTCATTGGTGGGGATTACCAGCACACGAACTCTGGAGTCGGGCGCGGAAATTTCCATAGCCTTCCCGCGCAGAGAGTTGTTGTAGGAATCAATATGCACACCGAGGTAGCCAAGGTAGTCGCAAATCAGCCGTCTTGTGGAGCCGGAGTTTTCACCCAGGCCAGCCGTAAATACGATACAGTCAACGCCGTTCATTGCAGATGCATATGCGCCGATTCTCTTTGCTACCTTGTATGCAAATACTTCCAGAGCCATTTCCGCTCTGTCGTTGCCGTGTTCACTTGCTTCCTCGATATCGCGGAAGTCGCTGGAAACGCCGGAAATACCCAGCACACCGGATTTCTTATTCAGTATTGTATCCATTTCCTGAGGTGTCAGGCCTTCTTTTTCCATCAGGAATGTAATCGCAGCCGCGTCAACGTCACCGGCTCTTGTACCCATTACAAGGCCTTCCATCGGAGTGAAGCCCATCGTTGTATCAATGGATTTGCCGTTTCTTACTGCGCAGAGGGAACCGCCATTGCCAAGGTGGCAGGTGATGGTCTTTGTCTGGTCGTAAGGTCTGTCAAGCATTTTAGCCGCTTCTTCAGAAACGAATCTGTGGCTTGTGCCATGGAAGCCGTAACGGCGCACCCCGTCTTCCTTGTAAAAACGGTAGGGGAGGGCATACATATATGATTTCGCGGGCATTGTCTGGTGGAAGGCGGTGTCGAACACCCCTACCTGTTTGATGCCTGGAAGGATTTCTTCAACAGCTTCGATGCCGGTAACGTTTGCCGGGTTGTGAAGCGGGGCGAGGTCGTAGCAGTCTTTGACCTGTTGTATTACTTCGTCGGTCAGCAACACGCTTTTGCTGAATTTTTCAGCGCCGTGTACCACGCGGTGACCCACGGCGTCGATTTCGTCATATGATTTGATGCATCCGAGTTCGGGGTCGGTGAGAATGTCGAGCACGGCTTTGACGGCGCCTTTATGGTCGGTCAGGCCGAGTTCCTTTATGGCTTTTGAGCCGTCGCTGAGTTTGTATTTCAGGAATCCGTCGTGAAGACCGATTTTTTCAACGCCCCCTTCGGCCATTACATTGTTGCCGTCGGTGTCGATCAATTTGTATTTTACCGAGCTGCTTCCGCAATTTAAAACGAGTATTTTCATGATTGGTCAGGATTTTTGGTGTTTTATGCCGGTTATTTGTTGTGTATTGCCTGGTTGGCGGTCATGATTATGGTTTTGCATATGTCGTCGGCCGAGCATCCGCGTGAAAGGTCGCTGACGGGGGCTGCGAGCCCTTGCAATAACGGCCCTACTGCTTCGACTCCGGCCAGTCTCTGCACGAGTTTGTATGCTATATTGCCTACTTCGAGCGACGGGAACACCAGTACGTTTGCTTTACCTGCAATGTCGGAATCAGGGGCTTTCAGCGATGCAACTACCGGCACGATTGCGGCATCTGTCTGCAATTCGCCGTCGAGGTTGAGTTCCGGAGCCATTTCGTGGGCGATTTTCGTGGCTTCGATAACTTTGTCGACCCGTTCGTGTTTCGCGCTGCCTTTTGTTGAGAATGACAGGATTGCCACATGAGGGTCGATTCCAGCCACTTCACTTGCCGTGCGGGCTGAGCATACGGCGATTTGGGCGAGCTGGCGTGCATCGGGGTTGGGAATCACCGCGCAGTCGGCAAAGACCATGATTCCGTTTTCGCCATATGGAGAGTCCTTGGGAAGGAGCATCAGGAAGGCACCTGACACGGCATCGATTCCCGGTTCGGTCTTTATAACCTGGAAGGCGGCACGGAGCACATCGCCGGTGGTGTGGATTGCGCCCGACACCATGCCGTCGGCATCACCGGCTTTCACCATGAGGCATCCGAAATACAATTCGTCGGAAGTGAAACGGCGTGCATCTTCCATTGAGATACCCTTTTTCTTGCGAAGCTCGAAAAACAGAGGTGCGTATTTGTCGATGTTCTTTTCATCTTTCGGGTCGAGAATGGTAGCCTCTCCGATGTGGGTGAGGTTCAGTTCCTTTGCTTTCGCCTCTATTTCGGCGGTATTTCCCAAAAGGATGATTTCGGCTAACTTGTCGGCCAGTATTCGGTCGGCGGCAGTGATATTTCTGGTTTCTGCACCTTCGGGCAGCACGATGCGTCGGGGATTTTCCTTGGCGCGACGGGTTAATCGTTCAAAAAGTTCCATCAGGTTATTCGGGTTTTCAATTGATGTTGTTGGTTGCATGGAGCCGATACGCCCCAACAGTGACCGGCTACTGCATACGACCACAAAATTACAAAAATTTCGGTGATGAGCCTAACCCGGTTGTGATTAAAATGGCAATAGGGCAGGGATTGTGGCCGTTATCGGCCAATGCTGTTGTCAAGCCATAGCAGTATGGCGGCCAGGGTTTCCTCGGAAATATCCTCGTTGATACCGGCATATTCGTTCATCAGCCCGGTTGTGCATCGCTGGAACAGGTGGTTATGTTTTTCAAGCAACATGGTTTCGGCGCCGGGGTTAAGATTCTTTATTGTCTGCAGGTTTCCTGGCAGCACCTGTGTGTCGCGGTCGCCGTTTAGGGCGAGCCATGGTTTTTTGATTTTGATTATGTCGGATGCCGGGTCATATTTGATTGTCTGGCGGTACCACGGGGATGCTAATACGTCTATCTGCTTCATTAATGCTTCCTTGACCTGGGGTATCGTGGCGCTCTGCCCTGACATTTCGGATAACTTGACGGTGAGGGCCATGCGTAGCTGGATGTCGTTGATGCTTGATTTCACAAGGTCGAGGATTTCTCGTTGGTGTGTTTCTGCATCCCATTTTCCCATAAGGCCGACAGCCATAGCCCTTGCTTGCGACATTATAATCGAATCACCTGCCCAGGCAGGGGCGCCGAGTGTGATTATGAAATCGCATTCAGGATTGTTGACGGCTTCTTTGATTGCGATGGTACCTCCTTCCGAGTGTCCGAGTATCCCGGTTTTGACAGCAGGATGGCGCTTTGTCATTTCCGCAACTCCGGCAGCTATATCCGTACAGAAATCGTCGGTTGTGGCACAGGCGAAATCGCCTCCGCTTTCCCCTGTGCCACGGTCGTCCATCCGTAACACCGCGTAGCCGTGTCCCGACAATGTTTCAGCAATGACTTTGAACGGTTTGTGCCCCATGATTTCCTCGTCGCGGTTCTGTGCGCCGCTCCCGGTGGCTAATACTATAACTGCCTTGGGTGCACCTTCCACAGGGGATGTCAGGGTGCCTGCCAGCTCGATACCGGCAGCCGGGTTGGCAATCCTTATATCTTCGGCTTTAAATGATTGGGCTGTTGTGACAGATATTGACAGTATTGTCGAAAAGGCCACGACGAAATGCCGGATGATATGTTTCATGTTCTTGGTGATTAAAAAAACGTTTTATAGATGTAATCTGCCATCTGCTTATACAGAATCGTATGAAGGGCGGCTTTAAAGATACGAAAATATTTTGGCGGAGGCAATCAATAGCTGTTTTTCGCAAGATTTTGTATTTAGAACGGATTGTTCTCTTTATTTTTCTATACTTTTGTAACACAATCGGGAATGGTTGTCCGGGTTCGCTGGCATGAACCTTGTGTTTGTGGAATCCGGGTAAAAGATTACGGAAATGAAGGAAATAAATAAAGAGCCTCTTCCCAAAGGGGGTAATTTGACAGATGATATAATCGAGGTGGAGTTGCTGGCGCCTGCGCGTAATGCGGAGGTGGCAGTTGCGGCCATCAATCATGGGGCTGATGCGGTCTACATGGGGGCGTCAAGCCATGGTGCGCGTCAGCAGGCGTCCAATTCCATATCTGATATAAGGGGGGTGGTTGAATATGCCCACAGGTTCGGTGTCAAGGTTTATGTAACCGTCAATACGATTATCTACGATGAGGAGTTGGCCGGTGTCGAAAAACTTGTCTGGGAACTTTACGGCATAGGTGTTGACGCCCTTATCGTGCAGGATATGGCGCTGTTGGAAATGAAGCTTCCGCCGATTGCCCTGCATGCCTCTACTCAATGCGACATACGGACGCCTGAAAAGGCCCGTTTCCTTCAGGATGCCGGTTTTTCGCAGCTTGTGCTTCCCAGGGAACTGTCGGCAGACGAAATCCGGAAGTTTCGCGAGGCTGTGGATGTGCCGCTCGAAGCTTTTGTGCATGGTGCGTTGTGCGTTAGCTATAGTGGTGATTGCCAGGCTAGTTTCATTGCTACAGGCCGTAGCGCCAACCGTGGGGAATGTGCGCAGATATGTCGTTATGCATTCGACCTGGAGGATGAGACGGGGCGCAAGCTGGTCAGGGGGAAGCATTTGCTATCCCTGAAGGATATGAACCGGCTGGATTACTTGTCGGATATGCTTGAGGCCGGTGTAAGCTCTTTTAAAATAGAAGGGCGGCTGAAAGATGCCGCTTATGTAAAGAACGTTGTGGCGGCTTATAGCCGTGCCCTCGACCGTATTGTTTCGGCCAACCCCCGGCATTTTCGCAGGGCTTCGCGGGGCAGGGTAGAGTATGGGTTCGAGCCGGATGTGGCCAAGAGTTTCAACCGTGGCTTTACATCCTACTTCCTGAAAGGGGGCAATCCGGCTGCCGGGTCGTTGGCCTCTGTTGATTCCCCTAAATGGACAGGGGAACGCATCGGGGTTGTGAAGCGTGTGGTATCAGACCGTATCATGGATGCCGATTTGGATTCCCCTCTTGAAAATGGCGACGGTCTCGGCTTTTTCAATGATGCCGGGGTGTATTGCGGCTTCAGGTTGAACAGGGTGGATGGCAGCCGGTTGTTTGCAGCCTCGGATATAGAAGTGCGTCCCGGAATGGAACTTTACAGGAATTTCGACAAAAAGTGGTCTGATGTGTTGGCATCCGGCAAATCGGCACGCCGTTATATCCCCCTTTCAATGTTGTTGCGTAAAGCCGGAGGGATGCTTGTGTTGGAACTGTGCGACGGTCGTGGGCATGATGTCGCGGCCTCTGTCGAGTTTGAATGCCAGCCTGCAAAATCACCTCAGGCGGAGGCACGGCAGCGCGTGTTGTCGAAACTCGGGGATACGGAATTTGCCTTGGACAAATTGACCGACCTGCTCGGTGATGTTTTTGTCCCGGCCTCGGTGTTAACCACGCTGAGACGTGATGCCGTTGCCGCGTTAAGTGCTACATATCAAGCTGCTTACAAATGTGATTACCGCAGGGGTGCGGTTCGTGGGTTAAGGCTTCCCCAGGGGTTCATGGTTTCAAGGCATGACAATATCGCGAATCGTTTGTCAGAGAAGTTCTATAGAAATATCGGCGCAGATGCGGATGGAGGCATGCCGCGTGCAGTCGAAGTGGAGTTGCCTGGCGAAGCCCGGATACGGGTTATGCAGACACGCTATTGCCTGAGGAGGGAACTCGGTTGCTGTCTTAAAACCGAAAATGCCTCGCGGCTGCCGGCAAAACTATATCTTGCCACAGCTACCGACCGCTTCCGTTTGCAATTCGATTGTGCGGCTTGCCGCATGAATGTCTATTCCCTCCGATCTTCAAAAGGCTAGGGGCTGAAGATTATAGGCTGACTGTTAGAACTTGACCACCAGCTCGGCTACCACCTTGTCGTTACATCCGGCCGGGATAACGGTATGTGCGTTATAGAAATATTTTTCGTAATTAAGGCGGATTGCGGCTTTTACAGGCTTGTTGATAAATGCCAGTGTGGAACCTGCCGTGATTCTTCGGCGTGCAGGGTCGTTGGTTACCAGCTCCTTTGCATCATCCCTTTTACCGTTTGAGTGGTCGGTCATGCCGTCGAAACGTGCCTGGAACGATAGCTGGTTGAACGTCGGGTGATTCAGAGGTATCGCGTATGAGGCAAACACATTCCATGCGTTTACGGCTTTATGCCGGTTGCGTTCATAATGCTTGTTTTGATATTCGCCTTCCACAATCCACCTGCCTGTTTGCCAGGTTATAGACCCTGCAACTATGTTGATTCTCACGGAATCTGGTTCGGTGGAAATATAACTTGCCGAGAGTGTGATATTTCGGACATGGTAAGATGCTTTTGCCGCATAAGTCATGGCACGTTGCCATGTTTCGTGGTTCCCTATGGAAGTGGAGTTGAACACGCCTGCTTCCACTGTCAATGGCAGTGTGGCGCAACTATAGCCTAACTGTGCACCGACTGCACGCATGTTCAGAATCTGTTTCCCGAGAAACGAACGGTTGGCGAAATAATATGCGCCCGGCCCACGAAAGCAATCGGTGGCGAACGGCACCCTGAACTGCCCCGCCTGTACATGCCAGTCCCCGGCGAATCCCCAGCGCGCCCATGCATCGAGAATTTTCATTACACCCCGGTCGCATGCGTCGATACGCACATAGTAACCAAGCGTAGGCAATACTTTTCCTTCGACTGATAACCGTGCGTTGCGCACCTGGAAACGTTGAGTGAACTCATCGCCGAACTCACCTTCCCATCTGGTTCGGAGAACCCCGTGGATTTTCGGGGTATAATCCATTTTCAAAGAGGTGGATGATGTCGTGGTTTCCTGCTGTTTGGTTTGGGTCGGGTCGGCCTCAGCCGATTGCACTCCTATTGCAGCTGTTGCAACAATTGCAATGCATGTTGTGATAATACGATTGGCAAACATGCTGCAAAATTAGCAAATTATTTTCGTATCTACGCAAATTGCCTGATTATCAAAGTTGTTTATGACCGACTGATATTAATCGTGTACTTATTGAAGAAATCATGAAAGGTATAGACAACTGAATTTAAGGTGTTTATATGGAATCATGTATGATTAAAAGCGTTTGTTTTCCTAATTTTTAATACCGTATGCTTTCGGAAATAGCAATGAAGATAAAGCTGCGAAGCAGATAATGAGTTTATACGGATGAATGTACTATTTGAACAGAATTTATTATCGTAACTTTATTATTGCAGAAATAGCAAATAATGCCATATTGCTTGTTATTTGCCCCAGCGTTGGCGTTGCAGTTCGGCCGACCTGTCCTCGGCCGGGTTGTGGCATGGGTTCCAAAAACGTGCCCCGGCAAGGTCGTCGGGGAGGAACTGCTGGCGCACGAAATTGCCCGGATAATCGTGGGCATATTTGTAATCAGCTCCATAGCCCATTTTTTTTATCAGTGATGTAGGCGCGTTACGTATGTGGAGCGGCACCGGGAGGTTTCCGCTTTGGCGCACCTCTTCAAGGGCATTGTTGATGGCCATGTACGCCGAGTTGCTTTTGGGCGATGTGGCAAGATAGATGGTGCATTCCGCCAAGGGGATTCTGCCTTCAGGCATGCCGATTTTATGAATTATGTCGAAAGTGGCATTGGCAAGAAGCAATGCGTTGGGATTGGCAAGCCCGATATCCTCGGAGGCCACTATTGCAAGACGCCTGGCGATGAACACAGGGTCTTCGCCCCCTTCAATCATCCTTGCGAGCCAATATACGGCGGCATCAGGGTCGCTGCCACGGATGCTTTTGATGAATGCCGATATGATGTCGTAGTGCATTTCTCCCTGCTTGTCATAAGCCAAGGGGTTCTCTTGCAGGCGTTCTGTTACGATTTTATCGTTAATCACCAGCGGCTGCCCGTGTGGGGTTGACTGAAACAGCAGGTCTATGATGTTGAGTAATTTGCGTGCGTCGCCGCCTGAGAATCTGAACAAGGCATCGGTCTGCTCTATGCGGATATCGCTTTTCGACAGGATTTCGTCGGATGATACGGCACGGTTTAGCAGTGTTGTAAGTTCAGGGGTTTCCAAAGGTTTCAGCACATAGACTTGCGCACGCGACAGCAGCGGCCTTATCACCTCGAAAGACGGGTTCTCGGTTGTTGCACCAATCAATGTGACGGTGCCGTTTTCAACGGCACCGAGCAGGCTGTCCTGTTGCGATTTGCTGAAACGGTGGATTTCGTCGATAAACAAAATCGGGCGCCCGGTTGAAAACATGCTTGCGGCATCGGCTTTGCATCGTTCTATGACGTCGCGCACATCCTTAACCCCGGCATTTACCGCGCTGAGGGTGTAGAACGGCGATTTGGTTGTGTTGGCAATGATTTTTGCCAAAGTGGTCTTTCCAACACCAGGAGGTCCCCACAGGATGAAGGAACTTACATTGCCGGTGTCGATCATGCGGCGCAACACACTGTTGTTGCCAACCAGATGTGTCTGGCCGATATATTCGTCGAGTGTCCTGGGGCGGAGCCGTTCGGCAAGTGGTGCAAGCATGGGTGGGGATTAGATGGGATGTTCCTGGTTATTTCAGTATGGCTGATTCGGGAAGGCGTGCGCCGCGAAGGAATTCCGATGCTGTCATGCGGCGTTTGCCTGCGGGTTGAAGCTCTATGATTTCGATTGAGGTATTACCGCCGCATGCCACTGTCATTCGGTTTCCGTCAACGCTGAGACGGCCTGGCTGAAGGTCATTGACGATGTGGCCTTGTATAGGTTGCGTGGAAAATATCTTGATGGCCGGTGCCGGTGATTCGGGATTTAGCGAATCATGGATTTCGGCCCATGCGGCAGGGTAGGGTGAAAGCCCGCGCACCAGGTTGTGTATTTCCGTCGAGGTTTTGCCCCAGTCGATATGGCAGGTCTCCTTGAAGATTTTAGGCGCCGGTGTGGCATCCTCCCCGTTGAGCAATTCTGTTTGCGGTGTGGTTTTAAGGTCACCTGCTATGATATGGTCGACGGTGTCGAGTGTCAGTGTGGCACCTAGGTTCATGAGTTTGTCGTGTACATCGCCCACATTGTCTGTGGGGAGTATTTCGATTCGTTCGCGGCTTATTATATCGCCGGTGTCTATTTCGTGCTTAAGGAAGAATGTGGTGACCCCGGTCTCGGTATCGCCGTTTATCACAGCCCAGTTTATCGGCGCGGCGCCCCGGTAACGTGGCAGCAGGGAAGCATGCAGGTTGAAGGTGCCTAGGGGCGGCATCTGCCACACGGCTTCGGGAAGCATGCGGAACGCGATTACAATAAAAAGGTGGGCATTGAATGACTGCAACTGTGATAGGAATTCCTCGTTTTTGAGCTTTTCAGGCTGCATCAACGGTATGTTGTGAGCCAGGGCGTATTCCTTTACAGGCGATTGGTACATTTTGTGCCCTCGTCCGGCCGGTTTGTCGGGCATGGTAACAGCAGCTACAACGTTATACCCGTTGCCTATCAGTTTGTCAAGGCTTGCGACAGCGAATTCGGGTGTCCCGAAAAAAACAATCCTGAGATCTTTCTTTGTCATTATCCGTTAGTTTGGGCGGCATCGGCCAAAGCCTGCCACAGGTTATCGTTGGCCGGCACCGGCGCATCGAGTGATATTTTCTGTTTGCTTACGGGGTGGATGAATTCGATGTGGCGTGCGATAAGCGAAATCGAGCCGTCGGGGTTCGATCGTTTGTCGCCATATTTCAAATCACCCTTTATAGGGCATCCTATAGCCGACATCTGCACTCTGATCTGGTGTTTCCGGCCTGTCAGCAGCTCGATTTCTATCAGGTTGTAACGTTCGGTCGAGGCTAACATGCGGTAGCGCAGACGGGCTTCTTTCGAGCCTTCTTTTGGGGTTGCGGATGCGTAAGATTTGTTGGTCTTTTCAACTGTCCTGATGTAGTGTTTGAGTTCGTCGGCATCCTTGGGTGGCGTGTGGCGTGAAATGGCCCAATATGTTTTGTGAACCTCGCCGTTACGGAACATCTCGTTAAGGCGCGAGAGTGCCTTTGAGGTCTTCGCAAACACAACCAGCCCCCCTACGGGGCGGGCGAGCCTGTGAACCACCCCGCAGAACACATTGCCTGGTTTGGCATATTTCTCCTTAAGGTATTTTTTCAGAGTCTCCACAAGGGGTTCGTCGCCGGTTTTGTCACCTTGCACGATTTCCCCGGTATGTTTGTTGACAACTATTATGTGGTTGTCTTCATAAACAATATCGGCCATATTTTTTTGCATTTCGGATAGTACAAAGGTACAAAACACCGCTGATATGCCCAAATGCCAGGGTCATATCAGCGGTGGATGTCTGTTCAAGCGTTATGCTTTATTTTACGTATCAGATGCCAAGTTCGCTCTTGATCACCGCAGCCTTTTTCTCGGCAGCTACGGTTGCATCATGATAGTCGGCCTTGGTTGCCATTTTACCTCTGACTTCGATGTAGAATTTGATTTTAGGCTCGGTGCCGGAGGGGCGGATGGAGACCTTGGTGCCGTCGGCGGTGAAGAACTGCAACACGTTTGACGTGGTGGGGAAGTCGAGTTTCTCGATATGCCCGTCGCGCATGTCGGTCATGTTCAGGTCTGCGTAGTCTTTTACGAGGATTACGTCGCTTCCGCCGAGGGTCTTGGGCGGGTTGGCACGGAATTCCTTCATCATGGCCACGATTTCTTCGGCACCGGATTTGCCTGGACGTACAACCGAGATTCCTTCTTCGCGTGAGAACCCGTATTTCACGTAGATGTCTTGCAACATTTCCATGAAGCTCATACCCTTATCCTTGGCCCATGCAAGGCATTCTGCCATAAGCGACACGGCCGATACGGCATCCTTGTCGCGGGCGAATTCCTCGGCAAGGAAACCATAGCTTTCCTCGCCGCCTCCGAGGTAGCGGGCCACACCTTCATTGTCGCGGATTACGGCTGCAATCCATTTGAAGCCGGTGTAGCAGTCATACATGCGGATGTTGTTTGCATCGGCAATCGACTTGATGGTCTCGGTGGTTACAATGGTCTTTACGATATATTCCTTACCCGTGATGCGGCCTAGTTCGGCATTGCGGGTCATGAGGTAGTTGAGCAGGATGAGCACAATCTGGTTGCCGTTGACCAGCACGTATTCGCCATCGGTGTCGCGGATTACGCAGCCGATACGGTCGGCATCGGGGTCGGATGCCACTACGAGGTCGGCTTCCACTTCCTTTGCTTTGGCAATAGCCATGGCCATAGCCGAGGGATTTTCCGGGTTCGGGGAGTCGACGGTGGGGAAGTCGCCAGACGGCACGTCCTGTTCCGGGACATGGATGATGTTGGTGAACCCGTAGTTATGGAGTGAATCGGGGATGAGGTTTACACCTGTACCGTGAATCGGGGTGTAAACTATCTTCAGGTCGTGGTATTTCTTGATTACGTCGGGGCTGAGTGAAAGCTCTTTGATTGCGGCCAGGAAGTCATGATCCATCTTTTCGCCGATAATCTCGATAAGCTCGGGGTTCCCTTGGAATTTTATGTCGGCCACGCTCTTGATGCGGTTCACGTGGTTGATGATGTTCACATCGTGGGGGGCGATAATCTGTGCGCCATCTGCCCAGTATGCCTTATAGCCGTTATATTCTTTGGGATTGTGTGACGCGGTTATGTTTACGCCGCTTTGGCATCCGAGATGGCGTATGGCAAATGAAAGTTCCGGGGTGGGGCGGAAGCTGTCGAAAAGATATGCCTTGATTCCGTTTGCCGAGAAGATGTTTGCCACGATTTCAGCGAATTTGCGTGAATTGTTACGCACGTCGTGCCCTACGGCTACCGAGATTTGGGGAAGGTCGGGGAAAGCTTCCTTAAGGTAGTTGGCAAGACCTTGTGTGGCCGCACCGACGGTGTAGATGTTCATGCGGTTGGTGCCGGCACCCATGATGCCGCGTAGGCCGCCCGTTCCGAATTCCAGGTCTTTATAGAATGATTCGATAAGGAGGGTGGGGTCTTCGGCCTCGAGCATTTGTTTTACTTCGGCACGTGTAGCCTCGTCATATTGGTCGGAAAGCCATACCATGGCTTTTTCTTTGACGCTTTGCAGCAGTTGTTCGTTATCCATATCTGGTTTTGTAGTTAAGTGAATTTCTGTATGGTTAGATTCCTAGTCTCAAGTCAGGTATGTGTCATGTGATTATTTTCACAGGCAATACTACAAAGATATTGTATTCGGTATTAACTGGCAAATGTTTTTTGAATTTTTATTAAAACTATTAAAAGGGTGACTTTTTAAATGGAAGATGGCTGTCGTTGACTGCTCGTCCTATTTTGTCAGGTAGATTGTAATGCCGCAAAATCAGTCATATGCCTGGTTGTTTTGAAGGTTTCCTGATAATCAGGAATACCATCGATATAGGAACAGCGGCCAACCGTAATCGGTTGAACCGCTGTTGTGATTTGGCCTCATAAATCGCGTTAATGAAGCCGTATGGATGTTATATCGGGTGGCAATTCTGCCACACATTGTGCTATAAATGTTTCAGCGCTGTGCCCAAAGTGCGCTTTCCACAGTCTGCTGGTAGGCCATAAGCCCTGCTTCGGAAAGCTCTACGAGCTGTGTCTCCCCGCCGGGGGCAATCATGTTGACGTGGGTATCGTCAACAAATGTCATGAATTTGTGGCTTTCGCCGTTTTCGGTTACCACGCTCCAGCTGTGGTCGTTGCTGTCGAAGTCCAGGCGAACTATGCTGCCGTCGTTCTCGGATTTGATTGTGTATCCTTTGCCGTCGCATTCCACAAGATACCTGCCGTCCTTGCCCTCGATTACGCTTTTACCTTGTGCAATAGGGTTCGTGCCGCTCCAGAATTCGATAGAGTTGAGCACAAGCACATCGGCCAGTGCGGTCACTTCATAAACCGGGATAACCCAGAATGCGAAGAACACAAGTTCGTTGACGAATTTATTGCCTACCTGCTTGTTCCAACCAAGAAGCTTACGTGTAAGTGCGAAATTGCCTATACATGATGTGAAAAGCATCGAGCCTGCGAGGGCTGTTACCACTGCTACTGAAATATAATGTTTCTTCATACAGTAATTGTATATGAGTTAAGTAAATAGTTGCGTATTGACGATTATAGCCGCTTGGGAGCGTGAACCGGGTTGTTTGACTGGTCGCGGTTTCGGGTATGTTGTCAGATGGGTTGTGTAATGCCAGTTATCACAATGCTACCTGGCGGCGCGCTTTGTCATAAAAATCCATTACCTTTTTCACATAGGACACTGTTTCTCGTCCGCGGAAATAACCAGCCCGGCACACCGGGTCGGTGTAATATTCGGGATTTGCTTTCATGAGCAGCGCGGATTCGACATTGCCGTCCCAAATGTCGGGATTCTTTCCGTATTTTTTTGCGAGGTCGATGGCGTCGAGCACATGGGCGATTCCCGAATTATACGCTGCTATAACAAATTTTAGGCGCTCCTGGTTGTCGCTGACCCGTCGTGAAAGGGTCTTATCGAGGTCGCGTATTATTTTTGTCGAGGTGCGGATGTTGGCTTCCGGGTCGGTGATGTCGGCCATTAAAAGGCCGTAGGCCCTTGCTGTGCGCGGCATTATCTGCATCACCCCCCTTGCCCCGGCCCATGATACGCGTGTCGGGTCGAAGTGGCTTTCGTGGAATCCTTGGGCAGCCAGCAACCTCCAGTCCATGCCGATTTCGCCCGCATATTTTTTGAACAGCGCGTCATAAGGGGAAATCACGCCTTTCGACAAATCAAGCGAGAAACTGTCGCCATTATCCTTGCTCAGCTCGAAATATCGTTTGAGCAACTGTGCCTGGCGTTCCTTCGGTTGTTCCTGGGCGAACCATTCGTTAATGGAATCGGCCAGCCATTTATCCGAGTGGGCAACACCCCAGGAGGATTTCTGCGGGAAGCTGAGTTTAAGCGAGATGTCGAGGGTTTTGTAATAAGTTCGGTTGAGGCGTGCGATGTCGCTGTCGACAACCGTAAGGGGGATTTCGCCCGACGATACCATTTCAATCAGGTCTTCGGTTATCAGCGTGTCCCGGTCAATGGGATGAATCTTTATTCCTCCTCCAAGCTCCTCGTTAAGATTTTGCAAACGGAACTGGTATTTGGAGTTTTTCTCTACATAGATTTCCTTCCCGACAAGTTCTGTTTCGTCGGTTATGACAGGTTTCCCGCTTTTTTTAGGCTGCACCAGCACCTGGTGGGTAAGGAATTCCGGACCGCACGCAGTGACTTTGCGTTTGTATTCAGCCGTTACCGGTATCTCATAGGCCAAAAGGTCTACTTTCCCCGAATCAAGAAGGGCTATCAGGTTTTGCAATGAGGTGGCAACTGTGAGGTCGACCTCGATGCCTTTGTCTGCCACGAATTGCTTGAGCAGCGAGTAGTCGTAGCCCATGGGTTCGTCACGGTAGATAAAGTAGGAGGTAGGGCTGTAAAGTGTGGCCACTCTCAATGTGTCGGGCAGGGGATGCGGCTGCGCTTCATCCCCGCTGCCTGCTTTTTCCCCTTTGCATGCCGCTGCGGCAACCAGCCACAACAGCATGAGGGTTGCGATGGTAACGGTTGTTATGAGCCGTCCCTTCATAGATTCTGATGGCGTGAGTTTACGGGTTTCAATATCTGAATTCTCCGAATTCCGAACGTATGGTAAGGCTGTTGGCGGGGGCGTCCTCTACACGGCCTATTATCCTGGCGTCGATATTGAATTCCCTGGCGATGTCGATTACCATTCCGGCTTTGTCGGACGGGAGATACACTTCCATGCGGTGACCCATGTTGAACACCTTGTACATTTCGGCCCAGTCGGTGTCCGATTGTTCCTGGATTAGTTTGAACAGCGGGGGGAGGGGGAACATGTTATCCTTTATCACATGCTTGTTTTCCACGAAGTGCATCACTTTTGTCTGCGCACCACCTGTGCAATGAACCATTCCGTGGATTTCGCCGCGCATTTCCTGAAGGAGCCTGCGTATTACGGGGGCATATGTACGGGTAGGGGAGAGCACAAGTTTCCCGGCTGTAAGGTCGGTTCCGTCAACAGTGTCGAGCAAATCCTTGGTGCCGCTGTAGATGAGGTCGGCAGGGATTTTGCCGTCGAATGTTTCGGGATATTTTTCTGCCACGTTCTTGTTGAAAACGTCATGGCGTGCCGAGGTTAGCCCGTTGCTGCCCATGCCGCCGTTGTATTCGGTTTCATAGGTGGCCTGTCCGAACGATGCCATCCCTACGATGACGTCGCCGTCGGCAATATCGGCGTTGTTGATAACGTCGGCACGTCGCATGCGTGTGGTCACTGTGGAATCCACGATGATGGTGCGCACGAGGTCGCCTACATCGGCGGTTTCACCTCCTGTGCCGTAAATCTCGACACCGTAGCCGCGCATGGTTTCGAGCAATTCCTCGGTGCCGTTGATTATGGCGGCTATAACTTCGCCGGGTATCAGGCGTTTGTTGCGGCCTATGGTTGAAGAAACCAGCATGCGGTCCGTAGCCCCGACGCAGAGAAGGTCGTCGACGTTCATAATCAGTGCATCCTGTGCAATACCTTTCCATACACCGAGGTCGCCTGTCTCACGCCAATATGCGTAGGCGAGCGATGATTTTGTGCCAGCCCCGTCGGCATGCATTATATTGCACCATTCCGGATCCCCGCCTAGAATGTCGGGTATGATTTTGCAGAACGCTTTGGGGAAGATTCCCTTGTCAACGTTCTTGATTGCGTTATGCACATCTTCTTTTGCGGCGGAAACGCCTCGCAGGTCATATCTTTGTTGCGACATTCTGATTAGCGGTTATTGGTTGGTCAACAAATTATAATCTTAATACAATCTATGTGTCAATGGCCGACATTCTATCATAATAGAAGCAGGCATACCATGTAGAGCGCCACTGCCGGTGTTACAAGCAGCAACGAGTCTATGCGGTCAAGGATTCCGCCATGTCCCGGCAACAGGTTGCCCGAGTCCTTTACGCCGAGCGAACGCTTAATCATCGACTCGATAAGGTCGCCCCATGTCCCTGCCACGCAGACCACTGCGCCGAAACCAAGCATCTGCAACATCGACAGGCCCTTGACTTCTGCAGGGAAGAGCCATGCTAAAAGAGCCGAAGCCGCCAGGCAGAATACCAGGCCGCCTATAAAGCCTTCCCATGATTTTTTTGGTGATATGCGTTCAAACAGTTTGTGCCGGCCTATCAGCGAACCAACGCAGAATGCACCGGTGTCACTGAGCCATATGAGGATAAACATGGCCAGGGTCAGATGCTTGCCGATAATGGTGTACATCAGGCCGAGCATGGCAAGAGGCACTGCGATATATACCTGCCCGAGAATGGAGTGGGCAAGGTGTGACAGCGGGTTGCCGTCGTGCATGTAAAGCTGTATAATAAAGCGTGTTATCAGATAGATGAAATATCCCAGTGCGAATAACCCGATTGATTGGGTGTCGGGAAATATTTGGTTCGCAGTCCAAAACATAGGGGCTGCTGCCGTGATAAGCAATACGGTGCCGATAAGGTCGAGCATCGTTGTGGTGTTGGATACGAAATTCTTGTTTGTCATGCGGTTGAATTCGTTCACACCAAGGATTCCGAATAGAACCGTCAGCGCCCAAAACCACCAAGAACCGGCAAACACCGCCCCAACAATAATTGCTACATACAGGATGCCGGTGAGCGACCGGGTCAACACATTCTTCATATTATGGCACAATAGGTATTGAAACTGGCAACAAATTTACTAAAATCTTTTAAATCACCCCTAATCTGACAACCCGTTTTTGTCACGGCCATGTCGTGTGGTCGCATTGGCTGCCTGTTATAATGTTGATTGCCAAGTCGATATGTAGGTATAGTCATATCTCGTCGTCAGAACGGCGTTCGATTGCACGCCCTATCAGCATCAATATCGAGCCGAGAAGAACAATGCCGCACAATGAAAGGGAGGTAATCCAGGATGTGAAACATGTAACGTCGATAATCATGATGATTATATAGGCCATGACGATGCCTATGGTAAGTATGAATCCTGTCCAAAAAATATATTTTCCAGTTATGCCCATGTCGTTGCATTTTTAATGTAAAGCCTCTCAAGGTTACCGGCTTTGTAACAGCCGGTTTTATATCCGGAGAGGCATTATTTGACCTGCATGGCATGGAGTATTACCGAGCCGTCGACTATAGTGCAAGTGGATGGTTGTGCTTCATGCCGTTCTTTACCTATATAAAGTTTTTTTAACGGATATTGTTCATGACAGGAGTGAAAAGAATAGTTCTGACGGGTCGGTGTAGCTGTTGTGTTCCAACGTCCCTTTTATCCCGAGATATGAAGCGCTTTCAACCAGGTGGCAATAGGCAATCCCCATGTCATAATATGAGAATTTCCCGGTCAGGGCTTTTTTGAAGGCAATCCCGGTGGGGCGTCCTTTGAGATTCCTGCACACATTGGCACGCCATGGCTGGGAATTCCTTGCTGACGGAGCCATGCGCACGCATTCGAGTGCTACCGCAAGACGGTGTTCTAGTGAGATGTTGTCGACACTGTGTGAACCGGCGCATTGTGTTTCTGAAATTTGGCGCATAAGGTGGAACGACGGAGGTGTTATGCCTTCGAACAGGTCGTGGAATGGTTTACGGCTGTCGGACGACACGATGCGGCGCATTATCCTTTCGGCAAACCTGGTGTCAGGGGTGCGGTGACCCAGCGGGCTGATAATGGTCACAGTTTGTTTTTTGCCGGGTTGCTCCGTGGCAATATCGCTTTCTGATTTGTCGGTCGCATTGTCGAATTCGGCTTGGAATACGGTTTTGCCGAATGTGCCGCCTACCCAGCACGTGTCAAGCCCGTTTCGTGTACATTCCAGCACAATTTTTTCAAAAAGGAATCCTGCCAGGAGCTGTTCTGCAGTGGAACTTCCTGCTGCCATTGCCAGGAAGGAGCGTGCCCCTTTTATCACCCCATATGTGCCGAGCATGCCTCCGGCATTACAGTCAGATAGGAGTTTTATCGAAGGCCGCGGTATGTTGTTGAAAATTCCGGGTTCTGACGAATCCGGCGATATGGATAGCTTCCGGCATAGTGTGTCGATTCGGTTCAGGATTGCATTGTCAAGATGCAGGCCGTTGAATGTGCGGCTTGATTTGCGGGTGCTTATGGCTTGTAGGATGTTCATGGCAGCAGTATGTGGTTTTAAAAGGAAGCGGTTGTGCGGGATTTTGATGTCGCGCACAACCGCCTTATTTATGTTCTCCGATCGATTAGGGGAGCGGGTTATTGTTTTGCATCAAGACCTTCGATGAAGGTTTTGAGTTCTTCCGACGGTTCCACGTCGTAGAATTTCTGGAAGTATAGTTTGGCGTTTTCAACGTCGTTGTTGGTCAGGTAGTAGTTGCCAAGGCGACCGTAGATTGCGCGGTAGATGTTTTTACGTTTTTCAAGGTTTGCCGGGTCGGAGTCGAGCACTGCGAGTGTGGCCTGGTCGGCGGCAATCACATCGGGTGTTACATTGCCACGGCTTGCCACACGCAGGATGTCGCTCTTGGTGTTAAGCACCAGGGGGTTGTCGGGCACACGGGTTATAACCTTCTCGATCGTGGCAAGAGCCTTGTTTGCTGCGTTGAGCGATGCCACGCTGTCGGTTTCCATGTAGGAAATGGCGAGGTTCTGGTAGCGGCGGGCAAGGGCAAGGATATCGTTGGGGTTGGCATTGTCACCTTCGCCATCGATGTATTTGGCCATTATATCGGCAGCTTTGTCATACATTTTCGCGTTGCTGTAGGCACCGCTGAGGTCTTTGAGAAGTGTGGTCTTTTCCGGGGATATGGCCACTGCTTTCTCATACATGTCGACTGCGAGGGTATCCTGGCCGAGATCCTGGAGGAGTTCGCCATACTGAATATAGTCCTGCGAGTTGATTTCGGCTTTTGGATTGTTGAACAGCTTGTCGGCAGCGGTTTTGGCAGCTTCGCTTTCACCCATGGCCTTCTTTGTGTAGAACTGCAGGCGCTGCATGTAGAAGTTTGATGGGTCCTCGTTGAGGAGTTCCGATGCCAGCGCATATGATTCGGGATAGCGCTTTGCGAAGAAAAGCAACCCTACAAGGCGCTGTTTGTCCTTTTTGAAGTGGTTGGGGTTTTGGATATATTTCTCATATTGCTCGGCTGCGCGTGTCAGCTGGTTGTCCTCGTAATATTTTTCAGCGAGTTCGCGCTGTGCGAGGGCCGAGTTGGGCTGTGCGGCAAGCAGGGCTTTGAGTTTGTCGATTGCATATTGCGGGTTTACCGGGAAGTATGTGCGGGCATACTTCACATAGGCTTCGGGGTGTTCGAGGTCGGTGTCGAACTGGGCTGCCATCTCATACATACCGGCAGCCTCACCTACATCGGTTTTGGCCAGGCGGTCGCCTTCGAGAATGAATGGCGAGGGTGCGTTCTTTTCAGCCTTTTTGGCGTCGGCAAGGGCTTTTTCGATTTCCTTGTCATATTTTACCGGGTCAGACACGAAATAGGCGCGTGCGATTTCGGTAAGGATGTCGGCGTTCTTTTTGGCTTTGCCTTTGGCATCTTTGAAATAACGTGATGCGTCCGATGCATTTCCGTCGGCTAAGGCAAGTGCACCAAGCCCTACATAGTTATACCCGTTGTCGGGATTGGCAGCCATACCTTTGTCGAAATTGGATTTGGCAGCGGCTTTGTCGCCGTTTTTCAATGCAATCTGGCCGAGATAATAATAGGCGGTGGATTGGTCGGTTCCGGCCTGGTTAAGTGTATTGGTAAGGATAATTGCGGCTTCTTCGGGCTGGTCGGCGCGATAATATTCCACACCATCCTTGAAACCTTGGGCTGAAAGACCTAAGGCACTTCCTAAAAATAAGGAAAACAGAAGTTTGGATTTCATGTTTTGTACGTGTTATTTTAAAAGCATTATTACTATATTTCTTTGTCAGTCAACCGATACCATGCGGTGGTGTACGGTGGCGGGAAGCACTCCTGTCGACATCATCAGCTTTTGTCCGCGGAACGAGGTGACGAATGCGAAGAATCCGTTGGCCAATGATCCTGATGCACCGGTGTTAATCATGTAGATTGAGCGGTAGAGCGGATAGTTGCCGTCGAAAATATATGCCTGGTATGGTTTATAGGCTATTGTGGAGTTGTTGCGGTTGATGCCTAACACCTTCACTTCGTCGGTGAAGGTTGTGGCGGTGGTGTCGTCGGCTTCGAGAGTTTTCACGCGTTCTTCAGCCGTGAGGTCGGCTGATTTCAGGTCGGCTGAAATCCAGCTTACACCAACAAGCCCTATGGCGTTTTTGCGCTCTTTCACGGTTTCGAAAACCGCTTTCATCGCTCCGGCAGAGTAGACATTATCGGCAAACGGTTTGCCTTTGAGCACGCTGTCGGCCATGTATTTTACCACCGATGACCCGCTATGGTCAAATACCACCTGGATTTTTCCGAGCTTGGAAGGGTAGATGTCGTTCCATTCTGTTATTTTCCCGGTCAGGATTTCATCAAGATCCTTCACCGAAAGGTTTTCCACCGGGTTGTCAGGATTCACGATTACGGCTACAGCGTCGACTGCTATCTTCTTTGTTTTTGCGAAATGTTTTTTGTCCTTAAGGAAGTCGATTTGCTCGCGTGTCAGTTCATGAGAAACCACGGCAAGGCGTGCTCTTCCGAAAAGCAGGGAGTCAACGCAAGCTTTTTCGTCGGTATAGTAGGGGAGAATCGAGGCATTGGGATATACATATTCGAACACCTCTATTTCCTGTTGCATTACATTCTCGAAAGAAGCATCGCATGCCATCACGACAGTGCCTGAGGTGGAGGAGTTCCCTTTTGGCGCTTCCCGTTTGCCGGTACCCCTGCAACCTGACATAATGGCCAACAAAGCCGCGACGGCTAATAACAGTGATTTTCTCATCTTTAGTCTCTACATTCAATTAAGTTTCCAATGGCTTATCCGGATATAAGGGATTTTCCGATAAGTTCAGTGGCATCATGCCTGACGGCACAATGCCTTGGAACTATTTTTTTCGATTAGCAAAGATAGTCATTTGTTAAATTAACAGATGCCAAATTCAGGCGCTATTTTACAATCGAAATTTTAAAAATTGTCAAAGCGAGGTGTCAAGTCCCCAAAATTGCCGTATCCCTCGCCAGATGCCGTAAAGAATGAACATTATACCTCCGATCCATCGTAGCCATTGAAGCACCGGTGAAGTCCATTGGAAGTAATTTATGAGCAATAGCACGCCCATTCCTACATAAACAATTATCATTATGATTCCGAAAATCACACGCATCGTTGATGGAACCATTGGCTTGCGGCCATCATCGTCTCTTGCCATATCGTTAAATTTTTATTGGTTACTGCGGTGGCGGCATTAAGGCAAATCGAATGAATTATTATCTATGTGCATTTGGCCGCCAGGCTCTCTGGATATATTAATTGAAACATCTGTGCCATTTAAGCCTGAGTCCGTCAGCCGAACCGTGTGAATGGCTATCGTGATGTTTTAATTTTTAACATCACGAAGGGGGGTAAAGTTCGCCGTTTGCGGATTGTGGCGATTTACCCCCCCGACGGATTGGCGGACTATCCGCTCAATGACATGGTAAAGTTAGCAAAATTTTCTGAAACAGCATGGCATCACATCCATGGCTGCCAGGCCGGGCGTTAATTATGCAGGCAGTCAAATGCTGGCCCGGTGGTTCTGGCACTGTATTCACAGGGGCTGGTTGCTGTTATTTCGCATGGCTGATGCCTTCGTATATACTTTTGCAACTGCCAGGCTACTTGGCCGAATTGATGCATTTGACAGAGTCGTTACATGAGGTTCTTGCTTTATCGCATACTTTCCTGCATGGGCGGTCTGACTTCTTTGCGTCAAGTTTTTTTGCGGCCTGTTCGGCGGCGTTCTCTATTTTCTGCCCGGCACGTTGCCCGGCGTTTTCAGCCTGCCGTGTCTCTGATTTTATCGCCTTATTGGCACGGCATGCTTCTTTCTTGACTTTTGTCTTGACGTCGTTGCCGAATTCTTTGGCTTTTTCACCCAGGTTCTTTGCAGTGTCGCTTACTTTGTCGGCGGCCTGGCTCGTAGTTTCTTTTACTTTTGTGACAACGTTGTTGTCCTGAGCGAATACTGATGTTGATACAAGGGTCATAATGGCTATAGCCACGCTAAATATTTTCTTACGCATAATCTATTATTTTACAGAAGTCACAGTGACTTCATTTGGTTGAAAAATTGAAATCGTTTCTAGTTAAGACAAAATGCGTAATATAAAGTTTGTTGATGCAGGTATATGGCTAACTAACTTTAACCAGTGTGGTTAAATTAACAGAAAACGGCGGGTACCGGCCAAACATTTGGATAGTCCTGGCGGTTAACGGGCGAGATTCAGGTTCAGTGAAAGTCCGTAGGAAGAATTGCTGGTAGGATAGGCCGATGTGCTCACCAGCGGGGTGTTCACCTGGTGGTCGAAATATGCTGCCAATGTAAGGCGGCGGCTTAATATATAGCTTGCATTGAAGTTTATGGTAAATGTGCGTGTGCCCGATGTAGGCTGTGTGTAGTTGCTTTCGATTCGCCTTATGAGGGCTTGGGTGTTTTGCAGCGACAGGTCGGCATTTATGGTCAGGTCGTTGCTTACGCCGCGTTGCGACCCGCGCATTTTCAGGATGGTGTTGAAGCCTACGATTTTGTATCCTACCCCCACTGTCAGCCCTTGCGTGGTTGCCTCAACCAGCTGTCCGGCCGAAGAGTTGAGGGTCAGGGTGCGTTGGTCGCGCCATTCGGCATTCACTTGCAGCTCGTTTTTAAGCGTGGCATTGAATCCTAACAGTGGCGCGAAGCGTTCGGTTATCGATACTGATGAGATGTTATAGGGGGAGGAGGGGATTGGTGCGCCTGTGAGCTCGTCGAGGGTGAAGCCGAGGTTGTTGTTGCCGTCGGCGCTCAGCCAGTTGAGGTATGATGAATAGCTGCCCACCGAATAGGTGCATTGGTAGGCATGGTTGAGCGTGAACGATTTGAAGATGTTGCGCATGTTGCCGAGGTTTATCAGGCCGTCGTAGGTTACACGCCAGTTTGGGAGGACATGTGCAAACGATGGGAAGGGGTCGAGATATTGCTTTTGCGGGTCAGTGCCGGTATAGGCAGCGAGGAATGCCGGAATCAGTACATCCGACGAAGTTTCCTGGACACCGCCTACCTCGGGGTTGAACGGTTGCCCTGCATGAGGGTTATCCTTCATGAATCCGCCACCGGGGTAGTTGGTGCCGCTATAGCGCCCCTCTACACGTTGTGCTATTACAGGGATATTGTCGACGAAGTTTTGGAATGAGTTGCTGTAGTAGCCGTTGTCGGCTTTCGACGATGACAGGGCTGTTTTCAGCGCTACGTGGGTCTTGGTATATGAACCCGAAAGGCTTACCGGCATGTCGGCATACATGAACTGCACCTGGCTGGTACGGTTGTCGGTGCGGTTCGATGTGAGTTGTATTTTCAGGCCCTTTACCGGTTCGAGCTGAAGCTCTATGTTCAGTTCGTTGCCCATCGACCACATTGCCGGCGATGTCTGGCCGTCGTCGCATATAAGCCATCCGCGGTCTTTTGCCTTATAGATGAAATTCTCATCAGTGAAACCGAAGGCGAAGTCCAGGCCGGGCGACATGGGCCCGTAGGCGTTGCTTTGCCCGAACATGTTTCCGATGTCGTTTCGGAACAGGGGTATCGAGAGGGTCTTTGTCCGTTTCCAACGTATCGAAGCCGATCGTGGGCTCATGGCCAGACGCAGCGAGTATTCGCCTATTTCACGCCATAGCGATTTTTGTTCTTTCAGTATTTCCTCGATGGTGAATTTTATATTCTGGTCGGATGGTGTGAGGATTTCAACGGAGTTGGCGTCGATTACCCGGTGTTTGAACACAAACGGCTTCCCGTCGGGGAGGGCGGCTGTGATTTTCACTTTCTTGTTGCGCAGGTTATGCTTTATGACGAAGGTGGTGTCGGGCTTCAGCTTATAGGTGCGTTCGAATTTTTTCGGCTTCTTTTCCTGCGTTATTTTGCGGGTGTTGGCAAAGCGTTTGTTCACATCCTTTACAAACGGGATTTTGTTGTAAAGGCTTTCAAAGTTTATGCGTCCGTCAAGACTTAGCGATGACTGGTTGGCGATTGTGTTGCCGAGTGACACGCCGTCGATTTCCGCGCCGCGGTCCCACCGGTAGGTGGAATTGTAGGATGCCGAACCCGAAATGAAGTCGAGCACGGGTATGCGGTTGAACGGTGCGCGGTAGCTGGCCACAAACGACTGGTTGTAGGCCCACGGGGTTCCGAGCGACAGAATCGACTGCCACACGGTGTCCTTCCATTCTTTGTATTTGTCGGGGAACAATTTCCGGTTGACCGCGCCCACGGTTTCCTCAATCCTTGCCGAAGTGTTGGAGGTGAACGACAGGTTGATTGACTTTGTGAGGTTCCATGTCATTTGCAATTGCCGGTCCCACAGGAAGTTCTTGCTGACAGATACCGGCAGTTGGAACATTATGTCGGTTTCCGAGCGGGTTTGCTGCTCGTAATAGTAGCGCGACATGTTGGTAAGGAATGAGATGCTGTTGGGGAGATAGTTGATTTCCCATTCCTTGAAGAATTTCAGGTTTTTGTTTTTCGAGGTCATCCACCCGAACGGGCGCAGTCCCTTTATCATCGGGGAATAGCTGTAGGCAAACGAGCCTCGGTAGTCGTTGGTGTACTCGTATTCGGTGGTCGGGTTGGTTTTCGACTGCTTGTTGAACGAGAAATTGAATGTGAAGTTAGAGGGGTCCCACGGCATCGGTTTCGCACTGGTTATGTCGAACTTAAGCCCTGATATGGAAAAGCTTTCAACCGTGTTGCGTTCGATGGCATATGCCGATATGGAGTCGCGTTCATGCTTGTCGGCGGCATCGTCGAGGGCGTCTTTTAGCAGGACGTCCTGGTCGAGGGGGTTATACTTCGGGGTTATTTTTTCTTTCGACAATGAGTAATAAACCGGTGCACGCAGTTTCACTTTTTCGGGCAGGAAGCGTCCGAGGTCGGCCTGAAGGGCGAAATTATATTGCTCATAATCGTCCATACGCCGTGAGTTCAGACCCTGGTCCACATTGCCGAAACCTGCGGTTTCGATGTGCGTTCCGAAATTGAAGGTGGCTATATCCGAAAGCCCCAGGTTCACGTTTGCTTTGGCCGCCCAGCCGCCTTCCTCGTCGAAATCGGTTACCTTCAGCTCGTTTACCCATACGATACCGTCCTTGGTGCTGTTTGAGTTGTTGCGTACACCCACCAGGATTACACGGATATCGCTCAACGACGGATTGCCCATCACAGCCATGCGGTTGCGTTCGTTGTCGGGATCGCGGCCGGTGAAAAGCGTGGCGTAGCCTACATTGCTACCTTCCTGTGCTTTTGCCTTGTTGCGTTCTTTTTTGAGGTCGATAAGGTTTTGGAGCTTTATGTCCATGAAATTTTCCAACGGCCATACGCGTGCGCGGTCGCTTTCAGTCCAGTTGTTGTAGCGTCCGTGAGGGGTAAGTGTGAGAGGCACCTCATATTCATAGAAGTTGCTCTTCACGTCGGTTCCCATGCGTATGAACATGGAAAGCTCGCCGCTTCGCAGGTTGGTCACATCGTCGATAAGGCTTTCGGCATGAACCCACATCTGCAGGCGTTTATAGTTGCGGAGGTCTTGTTGCGTGTCGCGATATACGCCGCGCCCGTCGCCTGCCTGAAGGCCGGTTACCTTCATCGACAGCGACTGCTCGTTGAGCTGTGTTATCTGCGACTGTCCGGGATCCACAATACGTGTCACCCCTGGAGGCAGCACATAGTTCACGGGTTCGCGGTCGGCATTCTCTTCGATGTTGACAACTGACACGTCGAGTTCCCCTTCGGCGGGGATGTCACCCCTTGAGTTCAGGTTGAAATCATAGGTGCGCCATTCGCCGCGCACTAGTTCGAGTGTGGCGAAACGGAGATGGGTAACCTGCTTGAACCCGGTCATGAATATGCGGGCAAAACGTATGGTGGAGAAGTCGCTGATCGAACCTACGATTTTTTCGTAGGCGCTCAGAGGAATCTTGAACTGGTACCATTCGGCTTCCTGTTCGTTGCCGTCGCGGGTAAGCACAACCGAGGTCTGCTTGTCCGTAATGAAGTTTTTGCCTACAACGAGGTCTTCGGGACGGATTGAGACCCGGTATTGGAAATAACGTTCGTATTCGTTAAGCGTGTTGTCCTGGTTGATATCCTCCACGTCGGGCACGCTTCGCGAACTTTGATAGAGCGGGTCGGCAGCTTCATCGGGCGAGAGAGAGTTCCCTTCAACTCCGTTGTAGCGTTTGTAACGTTCGAGAATCGACAGGCGCATATCGTCGTAGTCATATCCTCGGAAGAAGTGGTAGTTGTCGCCGGCCGGGTCATTGAACGGCGAGAATATGTCGTTCTGCATCCTTTCGATGGTGGCGGCAGGCAGTTTGGCCCGGAGTTTGTCGAGGTATTCGCTATAGGACGAGAATGTGAATTCGTCGGCATTCGGAAGTCCGTCGAGACCTACATCCTGCACTGCACGCGAACCTGAATTGTTGTCGAACGAGTATGTGAGCGAAGCCTGGCTTGAAACACGTCCCCAGACGGTGTTTTCCAGGAAGCGGTCATCACCGTCATAGGGGATGCCGTTTTCATAGGATTTCAAGCCGTCTTTCAGTATGTCCTCCGATATTTCACCGAAATTGAAGTAGAGGTCACCTCCGTCGTAGTTGGGATTGTCGGGATCCATAAACGGGTTGAGCATCCAGAACTGCACATACTCTATGTTCGATTGCTCGAAGTTGGTGTTCTCCATTTTACGCATGATACCTCCCCATCGCTTTTCTGGGTTGAGGAGGTTGCCGTTGTCGTCGATGTCGGTGGCGTCAAGGTTATATGGGCCTCGTTCGGTAGGATAGAAGGAGAGATTGAGGGTCTGTATTGTGTTGGATTCCCCGTAGGTGAGTTCACGTCCGGGAAAGATTTCCTGCGATGTCACCTCGCGTACATAGGGATTCGACTGCTGCTTGAAATCGTTTTTGATGTAACCGGGGGCAAGCGATGAGTTGCGGTCGGTGAACATACGGTCGATGTAATACCAGTTGAGCAAAGCGCGGTTTTTCCCGTAGTCGACATTATTGGATAGGGCGGCTTCGGGGAAAAGCGGGTTCTTGCCGTTGTCGTAGGGCGTAGAGGCAAGGAACCATGAGTAGGGTGAACGGAGGTCGATGCCGGTTTGCGACGATTCGAAATCGTCATATGAGCTTCCCTGCGACGAGCCTGATTTTTGTTTGTGCGGAACGAGTTGCGCGTATTCGGCTGTGAGGTTCAGCGTGGACGGTGCCGTGGCATTGACTGTAGGAATTTTGTTCAACAGGTTTGTGAGCCACATGAACTTGGTGTTGTATGCCACGTTGAAGCCGAAAATGGAATTATTTATAACTTCGTCGCCTATGTTGACCTTTTCGGTAATGGCTTTTTCCGAAAAGTGCATGATTGTAGCCCCGATATTGAGGTTTTTATTGATGGCATATTGCAGGTCAAGCCCTAGGAGTGTTTTACGCTGCATAGAGAAAAGCGACTGGTTTTCAAGCGTAACGCTTATGCTCTGCCCTGAGTCGATGATGCTTTGGTTGGTGATGGTTACTATACCCATGGAATAATCGACGGTATAGTCGGAGTTTTCAACGAGTTGCACCCCCCCGGCCATCACCACTACCGACCCGCGTGGCACATTCATTGCATTAAGGCGTATCTGGGAGCCTGACGATGCCTGGTAGGAACCGGCAAGGATGAATTTGTTTTTGTCGGAGAACTGACGGGCCACGACCAGGGTGGAGTCATAGAGTTCCTTATATACATATTTTTCGGCTATTGCCGGGTTGCCTATCTTTTTTTCCAGCCATGCGCCGAAAGGTTCCGCCACAGGGAAAATCACCTTGCCGGTTGAGGGGATGATGGTGTAGCCTTCGATAAAATCGAAGAATCCGTCGGGGTTCGACTGCTGGTTGGAGTCGATACGGTCGAGGTTCATCACCTGCAACAATGATATGTTGTTCAACCCGGGTACCGGTAGATAGTTGATTTGTGTACCCGTGGTGTCGCTGAGGTATTTGATGTTAAGTTTGAAGTTTTGCTTCTGCACCTGGTAGGCCCCGAGTGAGTAGACGTTTTTCATCATCAGCCTCCACATCGGCATCTTGGGGTCGGTCGTGGTGCTTTTAAGCATCTTCACATAGATTGATTGTGAAGTCGTGGTGATGTCGCTTGAAAACTCGCCGACCTGGTAGACCTGTCCGTTGTAGGTGTATTGGAAAGCCACACCGAGCACTTCGTCGGCGTTAAGCTGGCTTTTGATGGAGATGTAGCCTAATGTGGCGTTGAGAGTGTATTCGGAGGCGTTGAGCAGGCGTGCGCTTTCTATTTTCTCATAATCGCGTCCGCCCTCTATGCCGTAGGCTCCTAAAGGCGCGAGTGCATGTGTCACCGCGTTGATGTTACGGGCATCGGGATATTCGGTCTTTATGGTCTGCAACAGGTTGTTGGAGCTGTTTGACGGCACGGGGGCTGACATGTCGGGAACCCAATAGTTGTTGGCGAGCCTGGTTGACTCGCCCAGGTCGGTGAATGCCACGACGTTGCGTGCCTGGTCATAGCGTCCGCTCTTGTTGGTTACCCACACTTCCACGCGTGTGATGTTGATGCCTGACGATACTAAGGGCAGGCGTGCCGCGAATTTGTCGTAATTTTCGTAGAAATATTGCGACAGGAAGAAGTGGCGGTTCTGGTCGTATTGGTCGGCATTGACAGAGAAGTCGGTTGTCTGCGAGCCGCCTTTTGTGTTTACGGTTTTCGATTCGGAATTCTGCTGCGACACAAGGGCTGTTGCAGTGAGTTTGCCGAATTGGAGCTTTGTCTTGACACCGAAAAGCGCCGTTGACCCGCGTATGAGCGAAGACCCTGTGGTCATGGAGACATTACCGGCCTCGATGCTCTTCACAATGTCATCCTCTTTCCCCTCATAAGCAAGTTTTATGTTTTTCGAGTCGAAGTCGAAGGTGGCGTCGGTGTTGTAGGTCATGTTGAAATTCAGGCGGTCGCCTACGGATGCGGCGATTGTGGCCTGGATTTTCTGTTCGAAGTCGAAGTATGTTTTTCTTCGTGAATTCAGCGCCAGCGATGGGTTGTCGGTCTTGTTCGATTTAATCCCCATGCGCAATTGCACGGAACCTTGCGTTTTGAGTGACACTCCGCCAGGGCCGAAAATTTTTTCGAGCGGGCCGTAGGCGAAGTTCATATCGAAGATGTTGAACGGTTCTTTCTGTTTGTTTTCGGAAAGTTCCTGGTTCTTCTGCTGGTAATACTCCTGCAATGACCGGCGTAGCTGCCAGTTGTCATATTGTTTTTCCGAGAGCAGGAACGGGGTGGCAATGTCGGTGTCGCCTAGTTTTGTGCGGATTACGTAATAGCCTGTTTCAGGGTCGAATTCGGCAACGGTTTTTATGTTCGAGGGGGTCGCCAGGTCGGCCGCGAATTGGTCTTCCATGAGGTTCTCGTAATTCGCAGGCACTGTTTGCTGCACCGGGAACGGCATCATTACCGAATCGGCAGGATTGGCCGGTGGCACCACCGGATAGAACGGGGGTGGGGTAAGTTTCGGGGAGGAGAGTGACGAACTGCTTTGTGAGCTGATTTGCGCATAGGTCAAAACCGACGACGCTACCAAGAGCAAAACTGCCCCTGACAGCGTTACTATGCGGGAAATGACCGGTTTATGGCGTAGGCTATCTTTGCGCATTACAATTGACCGGATGCGCCTTCCTCCGGAATCATCCCGGGGGGCGCTCCAACATTAAAGCATTGTCAGCGCTTTCTTGATTGCCTGCTCCACCCTTAATGCGGGTTCTTCCTTGAACAGGCGCGTCAGAACCTTTTGGCTCTGAGGCTTCGGGAAGCCGAGCATGAGCAATGCCGCAAGTGCTTCGTCGAAAGCGTCTGACGATAAAGTTTGCTCTATAAATAACGTGTCGCCTGATGGTTTTATTTTATCTTTGAGGTCAACAATTATGCGTTGTGCCGTTTTGACGCCCACTCCTTTCACACCTTTCAGACGTTTGTCGTCGCCTGAGGTTATCACCTGTTCCAGTTCGGGAGGGGTGATTGACGAAAGTATCATCCTGGCTGTGTTTGCACCGACCCCGCTCACGCCGATAAGCAGCCGGAAGAGTTCACGCTCGTTTTTGGTGGCAAATCCGAAAATGATATGTGCGTCCTCGCGGATTACTTCGTGAGCAAGAAGTTTTATTTCGCTTTTGTTTTCGAGCTCGGAGTAGGTTGTCAGTGAGATGTTCAGTTCGTATCCTATTCCGTGATTGTCGATTACGGCATAGGTAGGTGTGAGTTCTGCTATTTTGCCTGATATATATTCAATCATGAGTCTGAGTGCGATAGGGGGCTATGGTATTGCCTGGATAGTGTTATTTTTACTCCACAACTTGCCGCTGTCACGGTGGTGGGGATGTGAGCTTTGTTTTCAATCTTCCGAATAGTGACGCAGCACCCTGCGGTAGGAGTTGAATATCTTTGATTTCGATACGAATCCTACATATTGTTCACCATCGACTACCGGCAGGTTCCAGGCACCAGTGTCATCAAAAGTCTTCATCACGTGGTCCATCGAATCGCCTATTTGGAGTTTGGCGGGTGGCATGGCCATGAAACGGCTCACGTGCATGCGCCTGTACAGGTCGGGACGGAACATGATGTTTCGTATGTCGTCCAACAGCACGACCCCGATGAGGCGTTCTTCGTCGTCTACAACCGGGAAAAGGTTGCGGTTGGAACGTGAGATGGTGTCGACCATCTGTTTGAGGTTCATGTCGGGCTTCACAGTGAGGAAATCGGTTTCTACCACGGAATTCATTTTCAACAGTGTCAGCACCGCTTTATCTTTGTGGTGGGTCAGCAGTTCGCCACGACGGGCAAGACGCATGGTGTAAATGGAGTAAGGCTCGAAAATCTTGATTGTCCCATATGAAATCGCCGATACGATGAGCAACGGCAGGAACAGTTCGTAGCCCCCGGTCATTTCAGCCGTAAGGAAGATACCCATAAGGGGCGCATGCATCACTCCCGACATCACCCCGGCCATTCCCATAAGTGCGAAATTCTTTACCGAAAGATCCATGCCGAAGCCGAGATTGTTGATGAGGTAGGCAAAGAAGAACCCTGTCATGCACCCTACGTAAAGCGAGGGGGCGAATGTGCCTCCCACTCCGCCTGCGCCGTTTGTTGCCGAAGTGGCGAACGCTTTCATAAGGATTATGAACCCGATATAGAGGATTATGAATGCCACATCGTCGCGGTCGCCATAAAAAATCGAGCCGTCGACGATTGATGAGGGGTCGCCGTTAAGGAGGGAATTGATAGCTCCGTATCCCTCTCCGTAAAGCGGGGGGAAGAGGAACACCAGTGATGCCAGTATGGCACCGCCTACAACGGATTTCTTCCATTGCACACCGAGATGTTTCTTAAAGAAGGTTTCCATCATGAACATTATCCGTGTGAAATAGAGCGATACGAAACCGCAGATAACCCCAAGCCCTATGAAGAACGGGATGCGCTCGGTTATGAACGGCTCGCTTTGAACGAAAAAGAACTCGAATTCATAACCGGTGAATATGTAGGCAATCGATGCAGCCGAAATCGATGCTATGAGCAACGGCATTACGGTGACCGTGGTGAGGTCGAGCATAAGCACCTCGAGCGTGAAAAGCATCCCGGCTATAGGAGCCTTGAAAATGCCGGCTATACCTGCCGCGGCACCGCATCCCACAAGTATCATAAGCACGCGTGGCGACAGGCGGAATGCCTGCCCCAGGTTGGAGCCTATGGCGGCCCCGGTGTAGACGATAGGGCCTTCCGCCCCTACCGAGCCTCCGAACCCGATTGTGATGGATGAGGCCACGATGGAGGTGTACATGTTGTGTGGCTTTAACCGGCTCTTGTTCTGTGAAATTGAATAGAGCACGCGTGTCACGCCGTGCGAAATGTTGTCGCGTACCACGTAACGGACATACCAGCATGCAAGCAGGATGCCGATAACCGGGTAGAGGATGTATAGGTAGTTTCCTTCCGATACATTAAGGTCGGCGGTCAGGGTGCCGGAAATCAGGTGAATCATCCATTTCAGCACCATGGCGGCCAGTCCTGCGAGAACGCCCACGACCAATGACAGCAGTATGACGAAGCTTTTCTCTTTGATGTGTCGTTCGCGCCAGCGGAGTAACCTCAGCCAGAAGGTATGTACCCTATGATAGATTACGGGCGGTAAAAACGGTTCGCGCATTATTTAAACCGGGATAATGTGATTGATTAGTTTGTTCAGTGAAGCCGAGATGGCATCATCATTTCCTTATGATTTTCACCTCGCCTGAATTCGAGAGTTTTATTATGCTCGACGGGGTGTGTGGGGTGTTGTCGTCGCGGCGGTAGTTTACAACATAGTCCACGCCGCTGACAATCTCATCGGGAATCTCGTTGAAGAACCGTGGTGTGCTGCCGCCGCTGATGTTGGCCGATGTGGAGACCAACGGCCTGCGCAACCTGCGGCACAGCATTGCTGAAAACGGTTCGGATGTGACCCTTATGCCTACGCTTCCGTCAGGGGCAAGAAGGTTTGGTGCAAGGCCGATTCCCCGGTCATAGATTATGGTGGTTGGTTTTACTGCGACTTCCATAAGCTGTAATGCCACGTCGGGCATCTCGTCGACATAGCGTTCTGCCATTGCCGGTGAGTCGGCCATCACAATCATTGCCTTGCTGTCGGCTCTCTGTTTTAACCCGTAGATGCGTTTTACCGCCTCGGGGTTGGTGGCATCACACCCGATGCCCCACACCGTATCGGTAGGGTATAATATTATGCCCCCTTTGCGAAGGGTATCGAGTGCCTGTGACAGGTCTTGACGGAAGTCGGCCGCCGGTGCCTGCCGTTGGCCGTTGTCGCGTTGTGATGCGTCTTGGTTGGTATCGTTCACGGGTATTGCTTGTTAAGCCTGGTTGGATTGCAGATGGCGGTAAGTCGCCCCTTTCTATCGCAAAGTTACTCATAAGTCGTGACACGTGCAACCCGGGTTGCGGCCTCCCTGATATGCACTTGAAAAAAATATTGCAGGTATTATCATTTTTTGTAACTTTGCGCCTTTCATTTAGGAATGGTTCATGGAGGGGTCTGCCAGGCTTCGAAAAGGCAATAAGCACACGTTTCGCCCCTCTAAGGGCAAAATGGATTTTAAACAGTAGGGATTACAACAAAGCAGAGACCAATAATAATTATTTTATGTGTGGAATAGTAGGTTATATAGGCCATCGTCCCGCTTACGGGATTTTGGTTAAGGGTTTGCACCGGCTGGAATACAGAGGGTATGACAGTGCCGGGGTGGCGTTGCTTCAGTCCGCTGGCGGACTTAATGTTTATAAAACCCGTGGCAAGGTAGATGATCTAGAACGATTCTGTGAATCGAAAGATGTGTCGGGCAATATAGGGATAGCGCATACCCGGTGGGCAACCCACGGGGAGCCTAACGATGTTAATGCCCACCCTCATTACAGCAGAAGTGGTAAAATCGCCCTTGTACATAACGGCACTATAGAAAATTACAATGTGCTGAAGGAAGCTCTTGAAATGCATGGGTGCACTTTCCGGAGTGAGACTGATACCGAGGTGCTGGTGCAGCTTATCGAGTATGTAAAGGAAACAAACGGATGCACGCTTGCCGATGCCGTCCGCGAGGCACTTAAGGAAGTGGTAGGTGCATATGCCATAGCGGTTATCGACACGGAAACGCCCGACACCGTGATAGGGGCCCGCAAGAGTTCCCCGCTCGTAATCGGGATAGGAGAGGGTGAGACATTCCTTGCCTCGGATGCGACACCTATCATAGAATTTACGGATAAGGTGGTTTATCTGAATGATGACGAAATCGCGATAATCCGTCAGGGAGAACCTTTGCAGATTATCACCACCGACAACAAGCCTGGTGAAATCGACATCAAGACCCTGCGCATGTCGGTATCACAGCTTGAGAAAGGGGGCTATCCCCACTTTATGTTAAAGGAGATTTTCGAGCAGCCACGCACGATTCACGACTGTATCCGTGGACGCATAGGAAGCAGCGGTTCGGAAGTCACCCTTTCAGGTGTGCTCGAGCATAAGGACAAATTCCTTAATGCACGCCGCATAATCATCGTTGCATGCGGCACATCATGGCATGCCGGCCTTATCGGCAAACGACTTATCCAGGAAATAGCCCGCATACCTGTGGAAGTGGAGTATGCCAGCGAGTTCCGTTACAGCAACCCGGTAATTTCGACTGACGATATAGTGATTGCCATTTCCCAGTCAGGGGAAACGGCCGACACCCTCGCCGCAATACGCATGGCCAGGGAATGCGGCGCGTTTGTCTATGGTGTGTGCAATGTGGTCGGCTCATCGATAGCGCGTGCCACCGATTCCGGGACTTATATACATGTAGGACCTGAAATCGGAGTGGCATCAACCAAGGCGTTTACCGGGCAGGTAACTGTGCTTACTATGCTGGCCATGGCGATAGGGACGTTGAAAGGGACTGTCGATGCTGCTACAAAAGCCGTTGTGACCGATGCATTGCGCAATCTCCCTGCGCTTATCGGGCAGGCTCTGAAGCTCAACAGCTCTATCGAAAAGCTTTCGGGCATATACACCTATGTTCACAATTTCCTTTACCTCGGTCGCGGTTACAATTATCCGAGTGCGCTTGAGGGAGCATTGAAACTCAAGGAAATAAGCTATATACATGCCGAGGGGTATCCGGCGGCAGAAATGAAACATGGCCCGATAGCCCTTATCGACCACGAACTGCCCACGGTTGTGATTGCGCCTGATGACGGGATGCATGAGAAAATCATTTCCAACATACGCCAGGTAAAAGCACGTGGCGGGTCGGTTATAGCCATTGTGACGAAGGGGGACGACACTATTGCCGAGATTGCCGACCATATCCTTGAGATTCCGTGTGTCCCCGAAATAATATCACCGGTTGTGGTATCCATCCCCCTGCAGTTGCTGGCATACCACATCGCGATAAAGAAAGGGTGCGATGTCGATATGCCACGCAACCTTGCGAAATCGGTTACGGTTGAATGAACCTTGACCGATTTAAAGGAAAAGTTCGTACCTTTGCAGTCGGTTTCTCAAAAATCGACGTTGCATGAAGACTGACCGTATATACTCACAGCTATTTGCCTCGTTCGTAAGAATCGGGGCATTTACTTTTGGCGGGGGATGGGCCATGATTTCGCTTATAGAGCGTGAAGTGGTTGAAACCAGGAGGTGGATTGCCCGTGAGGAATTTCTCGACCTGCTGGCTGTGGCACAGTCGCTTCCGGGAATCCTTGCCGTAAACATATCCGTGGCGGTCGGCGACCGTCTTCGAGGCTGGAAGGGGAGTGTGGCGGCTGCCATGGGCACTATAATGCCCTGTTTCCTTATCATCCTTGCCATAGCAATCTTCCTTACTCCTGAGTTGATTCAGAACAACCCCGTGGTATCGGCTATTTTCCGTGGTATCCGGCCTGCCGTTGTGGCATTGATTATCGCGCCTGTGGTAACAACGGCCAAGGCATCACATATAGGGTGGAAAACGGTATGGATTCCTGTTGTGGTAGCATTGCTGATATGGTCGCACATTCCTGTGATTTCCAATCCCATACTATACATAGTGCTTGGCGGGGTGTTCGGCTTCATTTGGCTTAGGCGCCAGGAACGGTTGCTGACAATGCGTCAAATCGACAAAAAAGAGAAGGAGGAAGGATTATGATATACTTGCGGTTGATATGGAGCTATCTTAAAATAGGATTGTTCGGTTTCGGTGGCGGATATGCCATGCTGTCGCTTATCGAAAGGGAAATTGTCGGCCCCGGCTGGATAACCGAAAAGACCTTTACCGATATTGTGGCGATTTCACAAATGACTCCCGGCCCCATCGGTATAAATTCCGCCACCTATATAGGATATGCCGCACCTTTGCAGGCCGGGTTTACAAATCCGTTATGGGGGGTGCTAGGGTCGGTGGTCTGCACGTTGGTTGTGGTCCTGCCATCGTTTCTCCTTGTGGCGTACACAAGCCATTTTATCGCACGCCATAAGGATAGCGTCGCTATCCGGGGAATATTCATGGGGTTGCGTCCTGTAGTTATCGGGTTGATTGCATCGGCGGCTTTGTTGCTGATGAATGCCGAAAACTTCGGATCGGAAACTTTTGAAATATGGATTTCTGTTATTATAGCCATAGGGGCACTTGCAACGGTGCTTTTCACAAAAATCCATCCCATCCTTGTGATTCTTGCATCGGGACTGGCCGGGTTCCTGATATATTATTGAAAAAAGTCAGTATGATTTAAACGACTTCGCTGTTATAGAATGAATTACCGCGCGACTATCGATTACCTGTATAATTGCACCCCCCAGTTTCAGCGCATCGGGGCGGCAGCTTATAAGCCGGGACTTGACACGGTGAGGCATCTTGCCGAAGCTTTCGGCAACCCTCAATATCGTTACAAGGTCATACATGTGGCCGGAACCAACGGGAAGGGTTCAACCTCCCACACGTTGGCGGCTGTGTTGCAGTCGGCCGGGCTTAAGGTAGGGCTATATACCTCCCCTCACCTTATTGATTTTCGTGAACGAATCAGGGTAAACGGGTCAATGATTCCCGAAGAGGATGTAATCCGTTTTGTGCAGCGCTACCGTGAGCTGCCGCAGGCTTCTGATTCCGAACCATCATTTTTCGAGCTAACCACGGTAATGGCCTTTGACTGGTTTGCCCGTGAAAAGGTGGATGTGGCGGTTATAGAGGTTGGACTTGGGGGCAGGCTTGATTCGACAAATATAGTTGAAGCCGACCTGTCGGTTATTACCAATATATCATTCGACCATACGGCCCAGCTTGGCCATACGCTTGAGGAAATCGCCCATGAAAAGGCCGGGATAATGCGCAAAGGGGTTCCTGTGGTGTGCGGGGAGCCGAATACTTATATCAGAGGTGTTCTTGCTGCCGAGGCTGCCGGACATATGACGTCGATACGGTTTGCCCTGGATGAGGAGAATGTATCTGGATTTGAAAACGGGGATAACTCGTTGCGCATCCTTGGCAGCCGTTTCGGTAATCTCGCTTATCAGCTTACTGGCGACTGCCAGCAACAGAACGCCCGAACCGTTCTATGTTCGATTGATGAATTATGCAAACTCGGATGGGATATTCCGTCCGTAGCCGTTAAGGAAGGTTTTGCCAATGTGTGCACACTGACAGGGCTTATGGGCCGTTGGATGTCACTATCGTCCGACCCGCTTGTGGTGTGTGATACAGGGCATAACATCGGAGGATGGGAAATGCTTTCAGGCCAGCTCAAGCGTTTGCCGAGGCCGCTGACGGTTGTCCTGGGGTTCGTCAACGATAAGGATATAGCCCCGATACTTCCGTTGCTGCCACGCGATGCTGAATATATATTTACGAATGCCTCTATCCCGAGGGCTCTTCCTGCCGGAACGCTTGCAGAAGAGGCCGGCAGATTAGGATTGAAAGGGGAATGCGTCCCCACCGTGGCCGAAGCATACGAAAAAGGTCTGGGCGCGATGAGGGGGCGCACCGAGGCGGGTTCGATGTTTGTAGGCGGTAGCACGTTCATTGTGGCAGACCTGCTTGCCTACCTGCATTCTGCCAAAAATTTTTCGTAACTTTGCAAGCCAAAGCAATTACATGATGAAAAATATACGCAATTTCTGCATAATAGCGCATATCGACCATGGCAAGAGTACCCTTGCCGACAGGTTACTTGAATTTACCAAAACTGTAGACGGTAAAGACCTCCAGGCGCAGGTGCTTGACGATATGGATCTCGAGCGCGAACGTGGCATCACAATCAAAAGTCATGCAATCCAGATGAATTACATGCTTGACGGCGAGCCATACACGCTTAACCTTATCGATACTCCTGGGCATGTTGACTTTTCATATGAGGTGTCACGTTCAATCGCGGCATGTGAGGGTGCCCTGCTGATTGTCGATGCCACACAGGGAATACAGGCACAGACCATATCGAACCTTTACATGGCTATCGATTCAGACTTGGAGATTATACCTGTAATCAACAAGGTGGATTTGGAAAGCGCGAATCCCGACGAGGTGGAGGATCAGATTGTAGACCTGCTTGGTTGCAGCCGTGACGAGATTATACGTGCCAGCGGCAAGACGGGTGAAGGTGTGCCTGAGATTCTTCGCGCCATCGTGGAGCGTGTGCCTGCACCTTCGGGCGATCCGCAGGCTCCGTTGCAGGCGTTGATTTTCGATTCGGTTTTCAATCCTTTCCGTGGCATTATCGCATATTTCAAAATCGTAAACGGGACCATACGTAAAGACGATTTTGTTAAATTCGTGTCGACAGGCAAAGAATACCATGCTGATGAAATCGGCGTGCTGAAACTCGACCTTAATCCCCGGCAGGAGCTTTCGGCCGGTAATGTGGGATACATAATTTCGGGTATCAAGACTTCGAAAGAGGTAAAGGTGGGTGACACCATAACCCATGTGCAACGTCCGGCTCCCGCAATCGAAGGCTTTGAGGAGGTGAAGCCCATGGTGTTCGCAGGCGTTTATCCCATCGAGGCCGAAGATTTCGAAAACCTCCGTTCATCGCTTGAGAAATTGCAGCTTAACGATGCGTCGCTGACATTCCAGCCTGAATCGTCGATGGCGTTGGGTTTCGGGTTCCGTTGCGGATTCCTGGGGTTGCTCCATATGGAAATAATCCAGGAACGGTTGAGCCGTGAATTCAACATGGAGGTGATTACCACCGTGCCTAACGTTTCCTATAAAGTGTATGACAAAAAAGGGAATGTAAGCGAGGTCCACAACCCTTCGGGGCTGCCTGACGTCACGCTTATCGACCATATCGAGGAGCCTTATATCCGTTCGTCGATAATCACCACTACCGATTTTATAGGACCTATCATGACGTTGTGCCTCGGAAAACGCGGCGAGCTGATAAAGCAGGAATTCATTCATGGAAACCGTGTCGAAATAACTTTCGACATCCCATTGGGTGAAATCGTGATTGACTTCTACGACAAACTGAAATCAATTTCAAAAGGTTATGCATCGTTTGACTATCATCTTCACGATTTCCGTGATTCAAAGCTAGTCAAACTGGATATGCTGCTGAACGGGGAGAGCGTCGATGCCCTTTCCACGCTTACACATGCCGACAATGCGGTTGTTTTCGGGCGTAAAATGTGTGAAAAGCTTAAGGAACTGATACCACGCCATCAGTTCGATATTGCCGTACAGGCAGCCATCGGTGCGAAAATCATAGCTCGTGAAACTATCAAGGCTGTGCGAAAGGATGTGACGGCCAAATGTTATGGCGGTGACGTGTCGCGTAAACGAAAGCTTCTTGAAAAGCAGAAAGCGGGCAAGAAACGTATGAAACAGATTGGTTCCGTACAAGTGCCGCAGAAGGCGTTCCTCGCGGTTCTGAAACTCGACTGACCTTTAGTATAGCCGATGTCCGAATGGCAGACATCGGCTATCACATGTTAAACCAAAATCAAGTTTGCGGCATTTTATAAATAAGGAAAGGGAAGTCGTCCCGACTTCTTTTATATACGCATGTTTTTTAGAATCTTATTCATGATGTGTTTGGGATGTTTTAAGTTCGGAACACCTGTAATAGGTGGAAATTATAGGTACAAAAAAGAGAGCTAAGGTAAATGGATAATAAGAATTTAAAGAAAAAATTCCCGAAGGAAAAGATTTTCATCACGGCCGACGAGCCGCAACCGTCGTTTGCACACAATGTGTATTATGCAGCCAGGCAGGCTTTGCGACGGCATGCTTCGGGTGGGAATGTGTTGATTGCGGCCACGGTACTGGCACTTGTGATTGCCAATATCCCTGCGGTCAACGGGTATTATTTTGATTTTTGGAATCAGCCGTTACGGTTGCAGGTAGGTGATTTCAACCTGTTCTCGCACAACGGACATCCAATGACTATGTTGTCGTTTATCAACGATGCGTTGATGGCGGTGTTTTTCTTTACCATCGGATTGGAAATAAAACGGGAAATCCTGGTGGGGGAATTGTCGTCATTCCGCCAGGCCCTGCTCCCGATAGTCGGTGCAATCGGCGGTATGGGTGTGCCGGTGCTGTTTTTCTACTTGATTGGTAAGGGCACACCGTTTGTAGGCGGGGCTGCCATCCCGATGGCAACGGATATTGCGTTTTCGCTGGGTGTGCTGGGCATGCTTGGAAGCCGTGTGCCGATTTCATTGAAGGTGTTTCTGACCACGCTTGCGGTAGTCGACGACATTGGCGGCATCATCGTTATTGCCACATGCTATTCAGGGCATATAGAATATATGCTTTTGGTTTATGCGCTTGCCCTTCTAGGGGTGCTGGTGTTGGGGCAGGCCATGCGTATCCAAAGCAAGGTGTTTTATCTTACGATAGGTGCCGTTATTTGGTTCCTTTTCCTGAATTCGGGTGTGCATCCGACCATAGCAGGGGTTGCTGTGGCATTCTGCATACCGGCCAAGCCCGTTCTGAATCCCGGCAAATATATTGTTGCAATCCGTGAGGCAATTTCCAATTTCCGCAAGGAGGATGATGAGAAGCTCACGCGCCGCACCATTCTTTCAAACGAACAGATGGACTGGCTCAAACGGGTAGAGTCAGCTTCGGATAAGGTGATTTCCCCGTTGCAGGATATGGAGGATACCCTCCATGGGTTTGTCAACAACCTGATTATACCGCTTTTCGCTTTTGCAAATGCGGGGATATTCCTTCTTGACATGAGCCCGGTAACGATAGTGGATGGGATATCGTTGGCAGTGATATTCGGGCTTGTGGCCGGTAAGTTCGTCGGGATTTTCCTTTTCTCATGGCTTACGGTTAAATTGAGGCTGGCACCGATGCCCGCTGATGCCAACTGGAAGATGATGGCATCGGTATCGATGTTGGGTGGTATAGGTTTCACGGTCTCGTTGTTTATCGCCAACCTGTCGTTCGGGGCGGCGGAGCAGGCCGATATCCTCAACCATGCCAAATTAGGAATCGTGGTAGGCTCCCTGTTGGCAGGGATTCTTGGATTTTTATTGTTGTCGGCCACATTGCCACGCAGGAAATCCGTTTCGAAACAGGTTGCCGACGCACGGTAAGAATTTTTAAGACCGGGCTTTTTGTGCTATTGGCGCGAAAAGGCTATATTTGTAAGCCGTTTTCTTCCAGGGTCGGCCCCGATTTTGGAAGAAAACGGCTTACAACTGTTCATCTGATGAAATTCACCTGCTTACGTCATATTTTTTTATTCTTGTTTGCCACTTTGTGGGCGGTAACGGCGCGTGGCCAGATTAATGCCGAGCAAGTGCTGAGGGTGGGGCAGAATGCCCTTTATTTCGAGGACTATATGCTCTCGATTCAGTATTTCAACCAGGCGATAATGGCCAAACCATATCTTGCGCAACCGTACTTCATGCGTGCCATCGCCAAACTTAACCTTGAGGATTATCTCGGGGCTGAGGAGGATGCCACGGCTGCAATCGAGCGTAACCCCTTTATCGCCGATGCCTATGAGGTCAGGGGGGTGGCGCGCCAGAACCGTGGCAAGTTGCAGGATGCGGTCGATGATTATAACAGTGCCATGAAGCTGCTTCCAAAAAGTCGCGGCTTGCTGTTTAACAAAGCCCTCGCACAGCAGGAAATGCATCAGCCTGACAGTGCAGCCGCCTCGTTCGACCTCCTGCTGCGCCAGTTCCCCAAATATGAGAACGGTTACATAGGGAGGGCACGCCTTAGCCTGGAGCAGGGTGATACGGTAAAGGCACGCGAGGATATTGACCATGCTCTCGAACTCAACAAGAATCTTGCCAACGGATACCTCCTCAGGGCCGATATTGCGATTCACGGACATAAGGACTATGAGGCCGCCCTCGGCGACATCAACGAGGCGATACGCCTTTTGCCCCGTGAAGCCGGGCTTTATATAAACAGGGCATTCCTGCGCCATAGCCTTGATGATTATTTCGGGGCGATGGCCGACTATGATTACGCCATCCAGCTTGACCCATTGAATGTTGCCGCTATTTTCAACCGTGGATTGCTGCGCATGGAGGTACGTGATAACGACAATGCCATAAAGGACTTTTCAAAGGCTCTGGAACTGGACGCCGACGATTACCGCTCGCTCTATAACCGAGCCTACCTGTATTCCGAAAAAAAGGATGTGCCTAAGGCAATGGCTGATGTGAACCGCCTGATAGAGGCTTTCCCGGAATTGCCCGAAGCTCTGTATATGAGGAGCAATCTGAACCGGATGGCGGGTAACATGCGCCAGGCCGAACGCGACTATAACCGGGCCCTTGACATGGCAAAAAATCTGAAGCCGATCGGTGCGGATATAATAGATTCCTCGACAACCCCGAAAGGTGATATGGCGTCGGGTTCGCAAAACCAGGGTAAAAAGGATGCGGCCACGTCTGCCGAAAGTTCGCTGTCGCCCGAAGCGGTGGCAAAGCGCTTCACTGCTCTCCGAACCGTGGAGCAGGAGATTGAGGTTGACGGCGATTATAATAACAAGAATATACGTGGCCGCGTGCAGGATCGTGGTCGCAGGGTCGAACTTGAGCCGATGTTCGCCCTGAGCTATTACACCGCGCCAACCGAACTGAAGCCTTCGGCCTATTACATCAAGGAAATCGACGATGTGAATGCAACACGCATGCTACGTTTCCTGGTGCAGCTTTCGAACGATGATATAACACTCGGTGAGGAGAATATCAACAAGCATTTCCGTTCCATCGAATATTATAACTCTTACATAGCCACCCATTCCCCGCGTGCTATCGATTATTTCGGCAGGGCGATGGATTTCATAGTGTTGCGCGACTATGCATCGGCGGTTAACGATCTTACAAAGGCTCTTGAACTGACCCCCGGATTTGCTTTGGGGCATTTTCAGCGCGCAATAGCCCGATATAAATCTTTGCAGGCAGGAAACCATGCCGACGGCCCTGCACGGACAGCTGAGATACGTGCCGTTATCGCCGATCTCGACCGGGCCATAGAGCTTTCCCCCCGGCTGGCTTTTGCATACTATAACAAGGGTAACGTGCTTGCCGAACTTGGCGATTTCACTTCGGCTTTGCTGGCCTTCGGGAAAGCTATAGAGCTTAAACCTGATTTCGGCGAGGCTTATTATAACCGGGGTTATGCTTATTTCCAGCTCGGCGACCGCGAGCGGGGGGTGGAGAACCTGTCGAAAGCCGGGGAGCTTGGTGTGGTCCCCTCGTATAACCTTTTGAAACGTATGCATTAACAAAACCTATATAAAACCCTAAACCTATCAGACCTAATGAACCTTTCAGATTCTGACCTAAAGACATTGGAAGCCAGGGGCATCACCCCGGAAGAGCTTCAGACCCAGGTTGACAGATTTGTCACCGGCTTCCCATACCTGAAAATACATGATTCCGCACGTCCCGGTGAAGGGATTACGGTGCTTACGGATGATGACGAAACCCGTGCCGTGGAACGATGGAACGGCTTTTTGGCCGACGGAGGACGTGTTTGCAAATTCGTTCCTGCATCCGGGGCCGCCTCACGTATGTTTAAATCGTTATTTGCCTTTGTCGATGGTGACAGCGCACACCCTGCCGAAGGTTCCGATGTTGCCCGACTGTTGAAGGATATCCATAAAGTTGCTTTCTTTAACGAGCTTGATGCTGCCGTTCTGCGTCTGCACAACAAGGATGTCGATACTCTTTTGTCGGAAGGACGTGACAAGGATGTGGTTGCTGCAATTATCTCATCCGACGGGTTGAACTATGGCAACCTCCCTAAAGGGCTGTTGACCTTCCACCATGCAGGAGACGGGACACGTACCCCGGTTGAAGAGCAGCTTATGGAAGGTGCGCAATCGGCTCGCCAGGCCGACGGCACTGTCAACATGCACCTCACTGTGTCGGGCTCTCACCGGGAGGCATTTGCCGGAAAACTTGCAGAGGTGAAACCTCGCATCGAAAAGGAGATGGGTGTTAAAATCAATGTCGGGATGTCGGAACAGAAAGCATCGACCGACACGGTTGCAGTCAATGAGGATAACACGCTTTTCCGCGACAACGGCAACCTGGTTTTCCGTCCCGGCGGCCACGGCGCGTTGATTCAGAATCTCAATGATATAGATGCCGAGGTAGTGTTTATCAAAAACATCGACAACGTTGTGCCTGACAGCCTGCGTGGCGCCACGTTGAAATACAAGATGGTGATTGCCGGCTACATGATGGAGCTGCATGATGCCGTGGCCCGTTACATCAAGCTGATTGACAGCCGGGAATACACCGATGCGCAGCTTCAGGAGATATGCGCTTTCCTGCGCGATAAATTCAGTTTCGACGCGCCTGAACTTTCCTCCTTACAAGGGGAAGACCTCTCGACTTATCTGCGCACCAAGCTTAACCGCCCCTTGCGTGTGTGCGGCATGGTTAAAAACGAAGGGGAACCTGGCGGAGGCCCTTATATAGCATATAATGCCGATGGCTCACGTTCGCTGCAGATTCTTGAAAGTACCCAGATCGATCTTTCGAAGGATGAAAACAAGCAGATGATGGCTAAAGCCACACATTTCAACCCGGTCGACCTGGTATGCTATGTGACCGATGTGTATGGCAAGCCGTTCGACCTCACCGCACATGTCGACCCCCTCACCGGTTTCATCTCGTCGAAATCACTCCATGGGCGTAACCTTAAAGCGTTGGAGCTGCCCGGACTTTGGAACGGTGCGATGAGCGACTGGCTGACAGCCTTCGTCGAGGTGCCTGTAGCCACGTTCAACCCGGTTAAAACCGTAAATGACCTTTTGCGTCCTCAGCACCAGGGATAATAAAGATAAATCGGTAGTAGTTACGGCATATCAGTCAGAAAGGGTTGATTGCTTATCTTCTTGATTTTTATGTATTTTTAAATGCCCGCATATTTGCAGATATGCGGGCATTATGTTAATTTTGCGTCATAGTGTTAAAATTGTGGCGGTTTGTTCAACATATCCGTAAACAACGTTCGGCCGCCTGTTGTTAACATTGTAAAATATTTATAAATCGGCTTGAGGTGCATGCCGTCGCATCCAACCGCCAGTTTGAATATAAGGAAACCAACAATGAAGAAATCAACCATTTGGTTGCTTACCGTGCTTATAGCCTTGACATTCCTCGGATTGCTCTACATTCAGATAATCTATATGCAGAGCATGATACGTATGCGCGACGACCAGTTTACCGAAGGTGTAAGGCGGTCGCTGTATGCGGTGTCATCGCTTTTGGAACAGGATGAGACAAAATATTTCCTAGAGGAAGATGTGGCCGAGGTGGAATCATCGTCGGTCTATACCCAATATGGCGGTACGCCTCATCTTGGCGGCATCAAATACTCGTTTACCACCCATAGCGGCGTGGCAGGTGAAGTGACGTTGAAATCGGATGCCGAAAAAATCTATAAGATTCAGAACGAGAGCAACGTCGCATCGAGCTATAATTCGATGCGTGAAGAATTGAAAGGGCAGTACCTCTATCAGAAAGGTGTAATCGACGATGTGATTATCAACATCATGAACAAAGCCGGTGACCGCCCGATTGAGGAACGGGCCGACTCCGTTGCAGTGCGCCGTTATCTGAAGAGGGAGCTGGAAAACAACGGGCTCGAACTCCCCTTTGAATTTGCCGTGGTCAACAGGAACGGTAAAGTGTTCTATGAATCGAAGGGATTTTCAAACGTCAATACCGCTACTTTGGAAAACAGTATTTTCGTGCAATCGCTCTTCCGTAATGACCCGGCGACTAAAAAGAACTATCTCAAGGTTTATTTCCCGTCGAAAACAAAATACATATTGAGTTCGGTGAAGTTTATGATTCCCTCGTTTATCTTCACGTTCGTGTTGCTGATAGTGTTCCTTTACACTATTATCATCGCGTTCCGCCAAAAGAAGATTACCGAGATGAAAAACGATTTCATCAACAATATGACCCATGAGTTCAAAACCCCGATTTCAACCATATCGCTTGCCGCGCAGATGCTCAACGATGCTTCTGTGAGGAAGTCGCCGACCATGCTTCAACACATTTCCACGGTGATTAATGACGAGACGAAGCGGCTGCGTTTCCAGGTAGAGAAGGTGTTGCAGATGTCGATGTTCGATAAGAAAACCGGTACGCTCCGCATGCAGGATGTCGATGCCAATGTGGTGATTTCAAATGTGGTCAACACATTCCGCCTTAAAGTGGAAAAATATGGCGGCAAAATCAACACCGCTTTTGATGCCGATGATGCGATTGTAAACGTTGACGAGATGCACTTTACCAACGTCATCTTCAATCTGCTCGACAACGCATTCAAATACCGCAAGGAGGACGCACCGCTTGAACTGACTGTAACCACGCGCGACATTGCGCAAGACCGTTTGGAAATAGTAGTGGGTGATAACGGGATCGGGATACGGAAGGAAGACCTAAAGAAGATTTTCGAAAAATTCTACAGGGTTTCCACGGGTAATCGTCATGATGTAAAAGGTTTCGGCCTCGGACTGGCGTATGTGCACAAAATGGTGACCCTGATGGGAGGGGAAATCAAAGTAGAGAGCGAGCCAGGCAAAGGAACCCGCTTCATAATAGTGTTGCCGCTACTGGAAACATCTACTGCCGACTGACAACCATAAAGGGCGTTTTCAACTAAATTATTGAAAAATTTAACGCTTCGGTGAACAATTTAGAAAAATTAATAATTATAGTAATATAATAAAATACCAAAGACTATGGACGACCGTATGCGAATCCTCCTGTGTGAGGATGATGAGAACCTAGGGATGCTCCTCCGCGAATACCTTCAGGCAAAGGGGTTCAATGCCGACCTCTATGCTGATGGAGAAGCCGGTTACAAAGCATTCCTTAAGGGGAAATATGATATTTGTGTGCTTGATGTGATGATGCCTAAAAAGGACGGCTTCGCGCTGGCACAGGAAATCCGTGCCGTTAACAGCGAAGTACCCATTATCTTCCTTACTGCTAAAACAATCAAGGAAGATATTTTGGAAGGCTTCAAGATCGGGGCCGACGATTACATCACAAAGCCGTTCTCGATGGAGGAACTCGTGTTCCGCATCGAGGCTATCCTGCGCCGTGTGAAGGGTAAGAAGGGCAAGGAAGTGACAATGTATAAAATAGGCCGTTTCACTTTCGACACCCAGAAACAGGTGCTGATGATTGACGACAAGGTAACAAAACTGACCACAAAAGAGTCGGAACTGTTAAGCCTGCTCTGTGCGCATGTAAATGAAATCCTTGAGCGTAACTATGCCCTCAAGACAATCTGGATTGACGACAACTACTTCAATGCACGTTCGATGGATGTATATATCACCAAGCTGCGTAAACATCTGAAAGAAGATCCATCAATCGAGATTATCAATATCCATGGCAAAGGCTACAAGCTTATTGCCCCGGAATCAGCCGATAAATAAGGATATATGGATTCTCCCGTATAGGGACTGCAACTATATAAACCGCACTTCAAAATGCCGACAAACGGCTTTTGGGATGCGGTTTATTATGCCCGGAATATTTGGGATGATAAGGTTGTAAGTCAATAGGGTTTGTCATGAACCGGCATTGGCACAATGCATCTGATGAAAAGCCCCGTCGGTTATTAAAATTATGGGATATTTTGTAAATTTGCAGGAAATATCTTACTTAATTCATTGTTGACTATAATCATGAAAAAACTGTTGCTTTGCGCCGGTGCGGCTGCTTTGACATTTCCTGCGCTTATGGCGCGTGACCGCGTTACCCACAATCCCGATGCCACCAATACAGAGAGCATCCTGCATGTGTGGAGTTGGAATTTCCCAACCATTGCCGAGAACATGAAAAAGATTGCTGATGCCGGATTCACCATGATTCAGACTTCGCCGGTGCAGGCATGTTACAGCCCTGAAGGGGGAAACAAAAAAATTTTCGACCCGAAAGGAGGGGAGGGCAACTGGTATCATTACTATCAGCCTACGGCATGGACTATCGGAAACAACATCGTAGGCAGCCGGGAGCAGATGCAGGCTATGCTTGATTCTGCGGCGGCATATAACGTGCGTGTGCTTGTCGATGTGCTTCCCAATCACACAGCCTTTGATGTGGACTTGGTCAGCGACGAGATGGTGAAAGCTGCCGGAGGCCGTGACAAGCTTTATCATTCCAACGGTCTTGACCCTATCGCCAATTATTCCGACCGCACGGAATGCACTTTGATGGGGGTTGGGGGGCTGCCGGATGTAAATACCGAAAATCCTGATTTCCAAAAATATTACATGCAGTTTGTCAATGATTTGCTGGCTATGGGAGTATCGGGTTTCCGCTATGACACGGCCAAACATATAGGTGTGCATTCCGACCCGGTGGATGCGGCGGCAGGGGTGAAGGAAAATGATTTCTGGGATGTTGCCACAGGGCGTAAAGCCGTTAAAGGTGTGGAACTCTCAGTGCCTTATGACAGCCTGTTTGTATATGGCGAGGTGTTGCAGGGAGAAGGTGTGCCTGAGGCTGAATATGCCGACTATATGGGGCAGACGGCTTCCGGCTATGGTTATCATCTGCGTCAGGCATTGGAGAAGGGGACGGTAAGCGGCATAGACCTTGTGGGCTGGCATCATGGTGCGGCGCCTGAATTTCTGACCACGTGGGTAGAAAGCCACGACACATATTGCAATGCAAACGAGAGTGCCGGGCTGACCGATGAACAGATACGCATGGGCTGGGTGTTCCTTACGGCACGTCAGAACGGTGTCCCCCTGTTTTTCAGCCGTCCCATGGGTTCTACGCGTGAAAATTATTGGGGCGAGAACCGGCTTGGCGAGCGTGGCAATGATGAATTTTTCCATCCCGAAGTTGCTGCCGTCAACAAATTCCGCCAGGCAATGGCCGGGGAGAAGGAGGATTTGCAATTCAGCGGCAACGGTCGTGTGCTGTTAGTGAACCGTGGGAAAAAAGGTGCGGCAGTGGTTAACATTTCAGGCATTGCCACATTCGTCGACCTCCCGACCGGGCTTCCCGACGGCACCTATCGTGACGAGGTCTATGGCAAGGAATTCAAAGTGAGGAAAGGGCGTCTGCACGGCATTGCCGCACCGTTACGCAGCTATCTGCTTAAAAAGTAATGCGCCGTTTCATTGTGGAGGAGCAACCTTCCTCTGATGGTAAAATCGCATAGGTAAATCACAGATCTTTCTATATGGCGCTGTGTCAGGCTTATAAAGCTTGGCGCAGCGCTTTGTTTTCGCTATCATATAAAGTCGCAACCCCGATTTGGTACTTAATCGTTGTGATTCATAGCGTGGCATTCATCTTTTGCAGGAAGTGAAAAATATTGAAAGAGGGGAACCCTTCATTTTGGTTGTTTGTTTTGTTTTTGTTAATTTTGACACAGAAGTCGGTGCGACTTCGCTTGGTTTGACCTATGGAAGAAACAAATAGCAAAACCACACCTGATAGTCCCTTCGTTTCTGCCGGGAAATCAGGGCGTAAATGCGTTAAAACGAATCGCAAGGTGCCGTTCATCGACAAGATGAAAGGCATCTTTGTGTCATTTTATACCTATGTTACGGAGGGCGTTTGGAGTGATACAAGGCGGACGTTCAAAGTGAATCTCGTTAAGACGCTGAATCTTTCCGTTCGGTCATTCCTGAACGCTGACTTGCAGATGCGTGCAGGTTCGCTCACATATCAGACCCTTCTTGCAATAGTCCCGGCCTTAGCCCTGGTGTTTGCCGTAGGCCGTGGGTTCGGTTTCCAAAATCTGTTGGAAACCCAGTTGTTCCATCATTTCCCCGCCCAGCAGCAAGCATTGTCGCAGGCATTCCAATTTGTAGATTCTTATCTTGCCCAGTCGTCGGAGGGATTGTTTGTCGGTGTCGGTATCCTGTTCCTGCTATGGACTCTCATATCACTTGTGGGGAATGTTGAAAATGCATTCAACCTGGTGTGGGGGATAAAGCAGGGTCGCACATTATGGCGTAAGATTACCGACTATACGGCAATATTCCTGATTCTTCCCATACTGATGATTTGTGCGGGAGGTATGATGGTGTTTATGTCGACCACGTTGCAGAATCTTCTGCCGTATGGGTTTATGTCGCCGGTGTTGAAAATATTGCTTGATTTTGTGTCGCTGGCGTTGGTATGGCTGTTTTTTACGGGCAGCTATATGCTGATTCCCAACACCAAGGTCAAATTCAAGAACGCATTTATAGCCGGTGTCATGGCTGGGACATCATATGCGGTGCTCCAGTGGCTGTTCGTCACGGGGCAGGTGTATGTTACGCGCTATAATGCTATCTATGGTTCGTTTTCGTTCCTGCCCTTGCTGTTGATATGGTTACAGCTTGTGTGGACTATCACGTTGGCAGGTGCCGTTTTATGCTTTTCATCCCAGAATATATTCGAATTCAGCTTCACCAACGAGATTGCCCGCATATCGAATAACTATAAGTGGCGTTTGACTTTGGCGGTAATGACTATAGCTGTTGACCGCTTTACCCGTGAGCAGAAACCCCTGACACCGCATCAGATTGCAGTGGAATACGGGTTGCCGATTACGCTTGTCAACGAAACCGTTCACAAATTGATTGATTCCGGGCTTTTAATACGTGTCGTGACGAAGACCGGTGATGATGAATTTGCTGTTTCCCCGGCTGTGGAACCTTCGAAAATAACAGTCGGACTTGTATTGAGAAAGGTCGGGGCAAACGGTTCCGCCAACTTTATCCCTAAATTTAACCGGCGCTTCAAATCGCTATCCGAAGCGGTGTTGGATTTGAGGGCAAAATGCATATCATATGCTGACGGCATACTGCTTTCCTCGCTTAAAATAGAGGAACTGACCGAGACAGATGACAACCGGCTGCCGGTTACCGAAGAGAAAGGATTACCAACCAATAAATAATTATCACAAAATGAAAACTCAAATTTCCACACAGAAGGCTCCGGGCGCAATCGGCCCCTACAGCCAGGCAATCGACACAGGTTCGTTCGTGTTCATTTCAGGACAGATTCCCGTTAATCCAGAAACCGGCGAAATTCCCGAAGGGATTACCGCTCAGACCACCCAGTCGCTTGCCAATGTAAAGGCAATTCTTGCCGAAGCCGGCCTTAGTGTTGACAACGTTGTTAAAACCACCGTTTTCCTTTCTGATATGGCTAATTTCGTGCCTATGAACGAGGTTTACGGCCAGGTGTTCACTGCGCCGTTCCCCGCACGTTCGGCAGTTGCCGTGCGCGAGCTTCCCAAGCAGGTGCTTGTTGAAATCGAAGTTATTGCCGTGCGTTAAAAGGAGCGGATAACGGCCTTTCGGGATTATTCCCGAGTCCGCGTATCCAAAGCAGAAAACAGGCGATGTGCCGGATGCATCTGTGTCACGGCACATCGCTTTTCTTATCGCAGTTCTTTGGCAATAGCGGGGCTTACGGAGTCGAGCGTTGCAAGGAACGTTTCTATGTAGATGTCGGCCACATCTGAATAGCCGTGATGCCGCATGTAGTTTTCACGCTCCCTAACTTCAAGCAGTATGTTTTCGATACGCATCGTGTCGGTTTGTGCTGACAGTTCGATTGCCAGCGAGCGTGCCTTGTTGCAGGCTGCCTGTAAATCCTCTGGCGATGCTTTCCCCTTTTTGCCGCATCCCGTACATAGGGTCAGGATTGATGTCAAGGCGGTGATGAGGATTATTTTATAATTGGGATTGGCCATAATTATGTTACGATGTGGGGTTATAGGATTGCCATGGCTATTTTGGCGCATGCTTCGGCATCAGCCAGGGCATTGTGATGGTTACAGAAGGGGATTCCTAGGAAGTCGCACAGGTATGGCAGTGAGAATGATGGGCAAAGGGACCGTGGGATAGTACGTCTGGCTTTTTGCACCGTGCATAGGAATGTGTAGTCGGGATAATCCATCCCGTATGTGCGGAATGCCGCCCGGATGCATTTCTCATCGAAAGCCTTGTTGTGCGCCACAAGCGGCAGATGACCTATTATTTTGTGCAGGCGTCGCCAAACCACATCAAATGTGGGGGCATTCTCTGTCATTCGCCGGTCGATGCCGTGAACCTGTTCTGTAAAATATCTGGAATAATATTCCGGTTCCGGTTTTACAAGTTCATAGAACCGCTCCGTGATAATGCCGTTGATAACCTTAACTGCCCCTATGGCGCAAATGCTTTCCGGCTCTTTGTTGGCGGTTTCTACGTCTACAGCGACAAAATTTTCCATTTCACCTCCTCCATAAGCCATCGCGGTGTGGATGTCGCACCGCATATACCTATGCTTTCGGCATCCGCAAGCCATTCCGGCTTGATTTCTGATGCGTTTGCAATCAGATGCGTGCGCGGGTTCACTTCCAGGCAGTTGGCATAAAGAACCTTGCCGTTGCTGCTTTTGTTGCCGGCAACGAAAAGTATTACATCGTGATGTTCGGCAAAGCGTTGTAATTTCTCTACACGGTTTGCCACCTGGCGGCATATGGTATCGAAGCTTTCGAACTTTATGCCGGGAGCCATCCGGCGTTTGATTTCATCTATAACCTCCTGGAAGCCTGTCAGTGATTTGGTGGTTTGGGAATAGAGCGCTATCGGACGGTTGAAGTCTACTTTGTCGAGTTCCGCTATGTTTTCAATCACTATTGCCTGCCCGGCGGTCTGTCCGACCAACCCGTTGACTTCGGCATGCCCCTTTTTCCCATAAATCACGATTTGCGGGCGCTCGGCATCATCGGCATCAAAGCTTTGTTTGATGCGTTGCTGCAGGCGCAACACCACAGGGCAGGTGGCATCGATGATGTCGATGTTGTTGCTTTGGGCGAGGCCATAGGTGGAAGGTGGTTCGCCATGTGCACGCAGCAACACCTTTACATCCTTAAGGTGTGCCATCTCTTCGTGGGTAATAATTTTCAATCCCTTCTCCGACAGGCGCTGAACCTCGTCGCTGTTGTGCACGATGTCGCCGAGGCAGTAGAGTGTGCCTGATTTTTCAAGTTCTTCCTCGGCCTTTTTAATGGCTGTCACCACGCCGAAGCAGAATCCCGAATCGTTATCTATTTCAACTTGCATCCTTTTATGATAAGCCTTTCTTATGGAGGTTCAGCGGTTTGATTTTGCTATACATTCCTCGTAGCGGTCAAGCAGCCATCGGTTCTGCTCGTCCACGGTCATGGTTGAGTTATCAAGCGTTATGGCATCATCGGCACGGCGCAGGGGACTTTCGGCACGTGTCTCATCGATATGGTCGCGGTGAACCACGTTTGCAAGCACCTCCTCGTAAGATGCCGGTATCCCTTTTTCAATCAGTTCGGCAACCCTGCGTTGGGCACGGGTCTGCGGGGATGCCGTAACGAAAATCTTCATTTCCGCATCCGGGAACACCGTGGTGCCTATGTCGCGTCCGTCCATCACGATTCCTTTCCCTGTGCCGAATGCCTGCTGTTTTTTCACCAGGTCGTGACGTACTGCCGGAATCGCGGCAACAGCCGATACGTTGTTCGATACGTCGAGATGTCGTATAGTTTCCTCCACATCCTCTCCGTTAAGGAGTGTGTGCTGGCTTCCGTCGGCTTCCCTGCGGAAGGCGATTCCGATTTTAGGCAGGGCTTCGGCTATAGCCTGGGAATCAGCCACGCCTTCGGCATCAATCAGTGAGTGACGCATGGCATAAAGTGTCACGGCACGGTACATTGCCCCTGTGTCGACATAGTCGTATCCCAAAGCCTTGGCCAGGGTCTTTGCCATGGAACTTTTACCTGATGACGAATATCCGTCGATAGCTATTGTGATTTTTGGTGTATCCATTACTTAAGTTGTTGCAGTTAGTTGAGCAGGTCGTTTAGGTTTAAATTGAGGTTGAGCATCAGCGTGGTAGCCCCGGAATGCGGCTGTGCGAATGCCAGACCCATGTTGAAGCGCCTTAGGTTTAGCCCGGCTCCGAGCGAGAATCCCGACAGGAAACTGCGGGAATAAGTGCTCATATCCGTCCTGGTCTTATAATTGTAGCCTAAGGCTATATAGAATCTGTCGGAGGGTATGAAATCAACGCCGAAAATCAGATGACGGAACAGGTTGGAGCTGAACGAGTCCTTTTTTGCAAACGGTTCTGACGTTGTGCCGTCGCCGGTTTCAAGATAGGGCAGATGCCATTTCGTGAGATTCCATGCGGTTATCGAGAATCTTGCCGGGAATCCCGGGAATATTTTGGCGACACCGATACGGAGGTCGATGGGGAGCCTGTCGTGAGTCTCGTTAAAACGTTTTATCTGCCCTCCGGCATTTGCAAGCACTATTGATGCCGAGAATTCCGAGTCGGAATCATAATAGTTAAGTCCGAGGTCGGTGGCGATGGCCAGTGCGGAATATGCCTCATAGCTGCTGTAAAGGAATTTCAATGCTATACCGCCACGCAAGCGGTCGGTAATGTCGTAGGAAAAAGCCCCGTTGAAGTTTACATCCTTCGGGGAAAACGTCCCGTTTATGTTGCCGAATTCGTCGGCAGCCGTTATGTTTCCGTATCCGAAATAGCGGATGCCGGCCGACCATGTTCCACGGTCGTTGATAGCCCGTGCGTATCGCGCGCCTGCGAAATTGGAGCCACCCATATAGAGCATGTAGTCAATAAGTACCTGGTTGTCCATTTCCGGGCCGAGAAGCGCCGGGTTTTGGTCGGAAATGCCAAGTTCGTCTTCAACGGCGGTAATGTTTACACCTCCTAGACCATATATTCTTGCAGATGAAGTGATGTTAAGATAGTTGTAGGCCGTAGAGCCGTCCTGCGCGGTGGCCGTTGTATGACACAAGGCTGCCAAAAGCGTAAGTAAGGCTGCGCGGCAATATACGTTTAACCGTAATCGGGTAATATTCATTTCGTTGGTGGCCAAATGTTTCAATGGCCATAGGGGGTTCCAAGCCCCACAGCCACTCGGTTATAACTATATATTTAACGTAAAACCATGCTGTCTATTACATAAGGCTGCCAATGAAATCGGAATGTGGTATTTTTTTTATTTGGCAATGGGTGAAATTGCGGGATTGTTTATGGAAATTTTGTAACTTTGCGCTTTCAAATAACAACGGGGATGCAACCCCGGCACTCATTCGTATTCAAGGATGAAATTTACAAAAATGCATGGCCTTGGCAACGACTACATCTATATAGATTGTATGGATGGCAGCTTCGGAGGGGCCGACAGTTCGCTTATCTACGACGATGACCGCCTGGCTGAAATATCGCGCAGGCTCAGTGACCGGCATTGCGGCATAGGTGGTGACGGAATCATAATGATTCTTCCCTCGGATAATGCCGATTTTAAAATGCGCATTTTCAATGCCGACGGTTCGGAAGCGAAGATGTGTGGCAACGGCTCTCGTTGTGTGGGTAAATATGTTTACGACCATCATCACACGCAGAAATGCGACATAACGCTCGAAACTCTTTCGGGCGTTAAATATTTGCATCTCGTTCCCGGTCATGACGGTAGAATCGTTTCGGTCACAGTTGATATGGGGCTTCCAGAACTTACCCCGAATCTTATCCCGGTAAGTGTTCATGCCGGTTGCGATAATGTGGATATACCTGTCAATGTGGCCGGTGAGGATTTGAGGCTTACGGCTGTGTCGATGGGCAATCCCCACGGGGTTGTTTTTGTTGATGAGGTTACTGATGCCCACGTGCTGGGAACCGGCCCCGGGCTTGAAGTTCACCCGATGTGGCCCGACAGGGCAAACATCGAATTCGCGCAAGTAATCTCACCCGACGAAATCCGTATGAGGGTTTGGGAAAGGGGCAGTGGCGAAACAATGGCTTGCGGCACAGGGGCATGTGCAACAGCCGTTGCGGCCATACTCACAGGGCGTACCAATCGTGAAGTGACGGTGCATCTGCCGGGCGGCGACCTGCGGGTGGAATGGAACCGCCAGTCGGGGCATGTGTTTATGACCGGGGGAGCTACCGAGGTGTTCTCCGGCGAAGTATCGGATTTTTAATTTAAGCAAATCAGAATCGGAGGCCATGCATGCCGACGATGTGACATAGGATAATTTTATGTTCAGAATAAACGACAATTTTTGCAAACTTGCCGAAAGCTACCTTTTTTCGGAAGTGGCACGGCGAATAAATGCTTATAAAGAGGCTCATCCCGAGGCTGATGTGATTCGTATGGGTATCGGCGATGTGACACGTCCTTTGTGTCCTGCCGTTATAGAAGCCATGCACGCGGCTGTTGACGAACAGGCTTCGTCGGCAACGTTTAAAGGTTACGGGCCGGAACAGGGTTACCCGTTCCTGCGTGAGGCTATCGCAGAAAATGACTACCGTGCAAGAGGGGTCGATATATCACCCGACGAAATCTTTGTGAGCGACGGGGCGAAGAGCGATACCGGCAATATCGGCGATATCCTTGCCCGTGGCAACCGCGTGGCGGTTACAGACCCGGTTTACCCGGTGTATGTGGATACGAATGTGATGGGGGGGCGTGCAGGTAATCTTGAAGCCGACGGTTGTTGGAGCAATATAATCTACCTTCCTGTAACGGCCGCCAACGGTTTTGTCCCCGAATTGCCTGACGAGGTTCCCGATATTATCTATCTCTGCTATCCGAATAACCCGACAGGCACTACGCTGACCCGCGAGCAGCTTAAGGTGTGGGTTGATTATGCCCGTGCCAACGGCTCGCTTATACTTTATGATTCGGCTTATGAAACATTTATCCGCAGGGATGATGTGCCACACAGCATTTATGAGATAGAAGGTGCGCGTGAGGTGGCTGTCGAATTCCGCAGTTTTTCAAAAACGGCAGGGTTTACAGGTGTCAGATGTGCCTACACGGTTGTGCCTAAAACTCTTTTCGGGCATGACAGCGCCGGAAACAAGGTTTCGATGAATCATCTGTGGTTGCGCAGGCAGTGTACCAAATTCAACGGTGCGTCATATATATCCCAACGTGCGGCTGCGGCAATCTACACCGAGGCAGGGAAACGTCAGACAAGTGAATCGGTTGATTATTACCTCCGCAATGCCGCCACCCTTCGCGAGGGGCTGAAAGCGGCCGGTCTTGAGGTTTACGGAGGGGAGAATGCCCCCTACGTATGGATTAAGACCCCTGCAGGGCTTGATTCATGGGGATTCTTCGATATGCTGCTCGACCGTTGCCACGTGGCAGGTACCCCTGGTGCCGGATTCGGGCCGTCGGGTGAAGGCTATTTAAGATTGACCGCTTTCAACACCTATGAAAATACGGTAGAGGCGGTTGACCGCATACGCCGTGCGTTCCAATAACAGCTTAAAGGCTTCGGGGTTTCACGTCCCGGAGCCTTTCATTATTATCACCGGCATGTAGACGATATACGTGTATATGCAGCGGATTTAATTTCTAAGGTTATCTCTAAGACTTAACGGGTTGGTTCCCAAAGGTCACAATTCCAATTTTATCTCAATTCAATTAAAATCTATGTCTTTACTTAGATTCAAGGCGGTCAAGGAAGCTTCCGACCGCAAGGCAGTGGCGGTAGTGCCGCCGAAAGAGAGCCCGGAGAAGTATTATGCAGAAGCTGTGTTCAACAGGCAGCGCATGTATGAGTATCTCCCTAAAAAGACATTCGACAGGCTTGTTTATGCCATCGACAACAAACAGCCTATCTCTCGCGAACTGGCCGACAGCGTTGCTGCCGGGATGAAGAAATGGGCGCTTGACAATGGTGCACATCATTACACTCACTGGTTTCACCCGCTGACCGGCGGCACTGCCGAAAAACATGACAGTTTTGTGGAACATGACGGCAAGGGCGGGGTTGTTGAAGAATTCGCAGGCAAGCTGCTTGTGCAGCAGGAACCTGATGCCTCGAGTTTCCCTAACGGCGGTATCAGAAACACTTTCGAAGCCCGTGGGTATTCGGCATGGGATATTTCCTCGCCTGTGTTCATTGTGAATAAAACGCTCTGCATCCCGACTATCTTCATATCCTACACCGGCGAGTCGCTCGATTTTAAAACCCCGCTTCTACGTGCCCTTAATGCGGTTGACAAGGCCGCTGCCGATGTGGCACGCTATTTCGATAAAGATGTGCGTCATGTATTGTCGTATCTTGGATGGGAACAGGAGTATTTCCTGGTCGATGAGGCTCTGTATGCGGCGCGTCCCGACCTTGTTATGACCGGCCGTACCCTCATGGGTCATGAGAGTGCTAAAAACCAGCAGCTTGAAGACCACTATTTCGGGGCAATACCGTCGCGTGTGCAGGCGTTTATGCTCGACTTGGAAATCGAATGCCACAAGCTGGGAATCCCGGCACATACACGCCATAACGAGGTTGCACCCAACCAGTTCGAACTAGCCCCTATATTCGAGGAAACAAACCTTGCCAACGACCATAACCTGCTCCTTATGTCGGTTATGACCGAAGTGGCAAGGCGTCACCATTTCCGTGTTCTGCTTCATGAGAAGCCTTTTGCCGGGGTCAACGGTTCCGGCAAGCATAACAACTGGAGCCTTGGCACCGACACGGGTACCTTGCTTTTCTCCCCCGGCAAAACCCCGCGTGAAAACCTGAGGTTTATTACCTTTGTGGCTAATGTTATGGCTGCCGTG
>OFGX01000109.1_pt1 | contig 67617 bp, 54 predicted proteins | sample 1521831 | NCBI WGS metagenome assembly OFGX01 (sample SAMEA3504080, study PRJEB24116) | mouse gut metagenome | biome: mouse gut; feature: mouse-associated habitat; material: faeces | place: Denmark | collected 2011 | reverse complement strand
ATCTAATTCCATCTGTTTAAATGACTATCTAATTCCATCTGTTTAAATGACTATCAAATTCACAGCTATTAAATGACTATTTAATTCACAGCTATTAAATGACTATCTAATTCACAGCTGTTTAAATGACTATCAAATTCACAGCTGTTTAAATGACTATCAAATTCACATCTGTTAAATGACTATCTAATTCCATCTGTTTAAATGACTATCTAATTCACAGCTATTAAATGACTATCTAATTCACAGCTATTAAATGACTATCTAATTCCATCTGTTAAATGACTATCTAATTCCATCTGTTAAATGACTATCTAATTCCATCTGTTTATTCAATTTTCTTTGACGTTTGATAGATGAAAGAGACGGCTGAAGACGAGCAGTAAGTACTATTTGCGCAAGTCTAGCCGCGTACGCGGCTAGACTTGCTGGTGAAGAGAAACGTACTGGATGTATTAAGCTACCTTAACATCACATAGACAACATTATATTGACTATGCTACTTATCTTCATACTAAATTTTGTTTAATCTGGAGGGGGGAATGGGGGGGGGACAGTTTTTAACAAAACAGGATTACATCAGTTAAATGACACAAAAATAAAAATGTTTAGCCAATTGAAACTTAACAGTGATAATATTATGTAAAGTAAAAATGGGCAAAAAAAAAAGACCGCAATTAGCGGTTAATAAGGTTGGATAAATAATCCACAACCTGGGGGTCTGGATCTTGATTATACTTCTTATAGATTTGAACAATACGATATTTATTATCCATTTGTTTTACTTGCACCGTATATGGATCATTTGCATCATAGTGAAAAATAAAACTATCGCCGCATTTGATATCTGCGTCATATGATCCAACGCAATTAGATTGCTTAATACCTTCAAGCATTAATTTGCGTTTTGTATCTAAAATTGTGACATTAAGGGGCTTTAAATTATTGATCAATTGCGTCCATTTGCCGTTTTTGTCTTTAAATAATGGAACATCAGCGGTTTTGCTGTCTAATTTTTGATTCAATTGAACAAGCTGCATTTTCTCAATTAGTACTTGTTCTTCAGTCTTCAATCGTTTTTCTGAATTAATATTGCATGGCATTGGTTTGATGCGCAGCGTGCGTACTAAATTGACAAAATCGTAAACATCATTTTCATAATAGATATCATTTACTGGCATATTTTCATACTTTGCAAGTTTACGCATCAAATAGATACGATACCATGCTAGATAATTATTGGTTAATCTAGTACCAAACGGTGCATAATCCATATTTAAATAGATATAATAGTCATGTTTATTGTTTAAAAAATCAACGTATAAATTATTAAAATCTCTGTTTGTTAATTTTTGCTTCAAGTGCATAAAAACCATGCATTCATTTAGCTTTAATTTATTCCATTTAATATGCATATTTTGACTTTTCTTATAATGCTGATGCATTAAACTGGCATTAGATGTCTTTTTTGCGGTTAAAACCTCTGTAAACGTAAACGGCATTTTATCATACCACTCAAAATGATCATATTGCTTTAGCACGTCATAAACAGGTCTGAAATCAGGATAATCATTAAATATTCCAGCTTTAACGTTAGGAATGTAGTCTATAGTATCATGTATCTTAAGTGGGTAAAAACGCGTACCAGAGCGTGAATATGCGCTTTTAGAATCTTGATAATATAAATGCATGCCTGTTAAACTAGCCGTGCAAAAGCTCGTATTTGATACATATTTTATTTCGTGTCTTGTTATGCACATTGCGTTATGATCTGAAAGATCAATAACAATAAACATGCATGGGGATTCAATCCTACAAAGTGGACGAGTTGATGGCATTTGTTTAAATGCATCTAATAATGGATCAAAATAATGATGTAGATACTGATCGAATTCATCCTGTTTGATAATTCTCTGTGTTTGATAATCATAGCAGAAAACAAACGAATTCTCGCTAGGTCTAATATGACAATATAATCCGTACCAAAAATTATAAGCTAAACGTTGATTGCTATCGGCTTTAGGCAACGTTAAATAATTTTTCGTTAATAAATAGTCTTTAATATTCATTTTTTTGTCCTTTCGTTTTCTATTATTAATAATAACGATTTTGGGCAAAAAAAAATAGGCTTGATAGCCTATTTTGCATTACGCAATAGCTGTAATAAATAGTGAAAGTGCAAATAAAACAGCGATTGTAATAGTAGTAATGTTTAATAAACTCCGCCCGTAAATCCCCGTATTTTAATGCGGGGATGGATAGAGCTTGCCATCTCTAATATGCAGTTTCAGCCCAAGCACTAGCAGGCAGAGGCATTGCCATTTGAATTTGCTGGCCTAGTGTCATACCGGGATGTTCGCCATGACCTAATAATTGCAAAACGCCATAAGCGCCGCTTGGATTTTGAGCCGTTAAACTTCCGCCGGATTCACGCATAATGATATTTGCCCATTGTCCAGCACTAAATGTACCTTTATGCTGTGCTAGATAATTAGCAAGAGCTGTTACATTTACGCTGCCGCTAGTTTGATTTAAATCTAAGCCGCTCACAACGTTTTCAGGCTTTTGTACTTGCTCAACTTGTTTTGGAGGGTTATTGACGACCTGTGGTTTTTGAGAAACTTGAACAGTCGGTGTTACTGGCTTTGCTGGCTGCGCATGTTCCTGTTGTTCAGGCTTTGGCGTATCGACCTTATCGTCTTCTTTCTTATCTTCTTCCATTTTTAAATTACGAGAAGACAAATTAACTTTCGTAGCTTTCAGTGCTGCCTTTTCACGTTTGACGTTTTCAGTCTGCTTCTTATTATTTAACGCTTCAATACGCGAATCAATATTAGTGGTCGTATCTGCTTTTGCCGTATTTGAAAGCAGCATAAATCCACCTAATACTGATGCGGCAATCATTAGATGTTTCATCATTTCCCCCCTATAAATATCTAAGTCCATACATTGCGCCATATGAATATGGTACGTTTGAAATTTTAACGCTTTCGCCTGGCTGTGGTGCTTCAATTTGCTGACCATTACCGATATACATCGCAACATGACCCTTGCCATATTCTAAGATTAAATCACCGGGCTGCAAGTCATTTAAGCTGACATGCGTACCAGTAGCATCTTGATTGTATGTGGTACGTCCAATATTTTTACCGATTTGACTATAGCACCAAGACGTTAAACCTGAACAATCTAATCCGCTGGCTGGATTTGTTCCGCCCCAAACATAAGGAATTCCTAGTATACTTTTGGCTTTAGCTACTAATTGACTTCTAATATCGGTATTTACAGTAGGAACATTTTGAACTTGTACCGTTTTAGGTGCAACTGAATGAGTAGCAGGTGTTGTTCTAACACTAATCGCTTGTGAGACTGGTTTTTGCGTCTCTTGTTGTGTTGTTTGCTGCGTTTCTTTTTTCTCTTCTTTTTTTGGTTCTAGTTTTTTATCTTGATTGTCTTGCGTAGCTTTGTCCTGTTTTTCTTCTTTAATGATTCTGCTATCTAATGTTTTAATTTGACTATTTAATTTATCAATTTCATCTTGCTTACCATGTACCTCTTTTAAATGCTGTACTCTAAATTCAAGATTTGATTTACTAGTCTTTAAATTCACTTGCGTTTTTTCGTTCTTATCATTATCATTTACCTCACTAGCATGTGCAGTATGAGCTTGAACGTTTAACGCAGCTAAACTTAAAAATGCGCTTAATACAATGGTAGATTTTTTCATTTAATTTTTGTCCTTTCGTTTTACATTACTATTATTTTATCAAATCTTAATATTCATAGACAAGACTGTATTTATTACAGAATAAGTACAATCACAGTCTAAAAACATAAAGGATAATTTGATACTATGAAAAAAAAAGAAAGGGCTGGGTAAAAAATGAAGAAACAATGGATATATGGTGCAGTGTTAGGATTTACGATGTTTTTAACAGGATGTAGCAATGCATTAAATGATGAAACGATTGAATTAACAGGCAGTACTCAAGATCCGGCGGTATTTGCCACGTTTGATAACAATGCGAATCGAGTAGGATATGTAAAGACCAATGATTTAAAAATCAAATCAGATAAGCATATTGATCAAGCTGTAAAAATTGAATATGGACAAAATAAGAGCATTGTCAATAATGCAACGGTATTAGCTTATCAAGGCGTTGTCAATTACTATCATCAAGATGCGCAAGATAATTCACCTATTGATTTAGGCACGCTATATAATAGTAATAAAGCGTCGTTTCCTGATGAAAATACGGTTATTGTTGTTAAGAATAAACAAGATGGTGTAATTGGCGTTTTTAACGGTAAAGATATCCATATTAAATCTTTTGAATCTGATCGTGCTAATGCACAAATTAAAGTAGATAGTGGGACGATCTTTGTATATGATGGAGCTTATGAAACATATCCAGTAACGGCATTGAAAGCACAAGCGGAAAAGCAAAATACCAAACGAAGCAAAACAGCTAAAGACGTTACAACTTCCGATGCTATTGAATCTAAAACAAAATAATGTAAAAAAAACCGGCAAAAAAAAGCAGTGTTATTACTGCTTAATGAAAATTATGCTAGGATTTCTTGCATGCTTTCTGGATGTGTGTGATATTTAAAGCCGTCTTTGAAAATAGTAATCATAGGACGTTCTTTTACAGCTTCTTCAAAATCATCTTTGGTGTAAGTTGTTAAAGTTTTACCATCTTCAATCTTTTTCATAAGCTTGCTAAACTTCTTTTCACCATGAATATGACTGATTTCTACAATTGGCAATGATTTTGCGTCTGGATGATGTTCAACGTATGCTTGGTATAGCTTTTGTTGATAGCCATTTAAGTAGTGAACTTGTCCGTCTGACATGTCAGTAGGGACTAATAAGGATTCGTTATTTGACATTGGAATAGCTGGATCAGTAGGTTCGACACCTTGCTTTACCGACTTGTGATATCTATTTTTCATTTGGTCGTTTAAAAACTTAACGTCATTGATTTGTGTTCTAAATTCGTTTTTCATATACATACCTCATTTCAAAAATTATTTAATTTTGATTGGAAAAATTAAATTGATTAATTTTTTTTTCATGTATTAAATGGGTTATTGGGGTGTAGCCCCATAAAATAAAAGCTGACGTATGTCAGCTTTTTAATAATATGCAGGTTTAGATCAAACGCTAGTAGATACGAAAATAATTCATAAATATTGTGCGAGAAACCCAGGGTTTTAACCCGGGGAGGGATAGCACGTTCCTTCTTTCTATCTAATTTGCTTAAATTCACAAGAATTTGTGGTGTGATAATCTTGTGAAAGGGAGTGAAGTTACTTGAATCAAACTGTAACAATTAAAATTAAATTGTTAATTGGTAAAACACCTGAGTTTGAAGACTTAACGCAGCGTTTTAGTGCTGTTTGTAATTATGTTTCAAACTGGATTTTTACGCATGATTTCGAATTAAATCAAGCTGTAATCAATAAGTGCCTATATTATGAAATACGCAATAAATTCAAAATTAAAGCACAATTGACACAGTCTGCAATTAGAACAACTGTTGCAAAATATAAAACTGTTAAAACACAGTTGACTAAAAAGAAATGGCATTATGATGATAAATCAACGAATACAAATTATTATGCTAAACGTGATTTAACATGGTTGCAAAAGCCTATTCAATTTAATGTGCCACAAGCTGAGTTACAACGAAATCGTGATTGGTCAATTGTTCAAAATCGATTATCTATTAATACATTAGATAAATGTATTAAAACAGATTATATTTGTAAAGGATTTAATCAAGATCTTGATGAATCTTGGAAATTAGGTCTAGGCAATTCAAATCCAAAATTTACTAAATAATAACTAGCTAACACGATTAGCTAGTTAAACGGGCATCCGTCAATTGTCCGACGATGTAACCACAAGCAAGTAGGAGTACATTAACTTGTACGTTTGAACTAAAGACTAGCAAATTAATTTTTTTTGTTAATTTGTATTAGTGTGAGTTACAAGCTCCTGACTTTAGTCAGGGGTAAATTGACAAATTAATGCTAAAATGACACTGTCTAGTAAAAGTGAATACCTACATAGTAAAATGAATAAAAAGTAAATATGTAGAGGAATAATGATGATTAAGATTAATAAAAACAGAAAACAAGCAGGATTGCTTACATTAGGTGCATTAGCTGCAACGCCGATATCAGCGAATGCTGATACAGTTAGTGCAAACATTGTGGCACCAAAAGATACAACATACACATTAGGAATCGGCGAATTAGAACTAGGCAGTGCACATGCGACCGGCATTCCAAGTTCAGCTACTGATGCCAAAATTACTAATAATGCATCTGAAGTGTTATCAGTATCTAATGGCGTACTTCATGCTAAACCAGGCATTTACACTATTACATATACATTGACATATACCGATAATGGTCAAAAAGTCACTAAAACAGCAGATCAAAAAATTACTATTTTAGCAAATCCAAATTCGTCTAGTGCTGGTTCTTCCATTGCATCTGATGCTGGCAGTAATGCATCGACTGGCTCTTCAATGGCATCAAATGTAAGTTCTAACGTATCTAACGTTACTTCAAGTGAATCTAGTGCTAGTTCTAATGTATCTAACGTTACTTCAAAGGCATCTAGTACTGGTTCTAATGTATCTAGTGTCACTTCAAGTGCATCAAGTTCCAGTTCTAACACATCAAATAGTGTAAGTACTGAAGAAGCTAAAACAGTAATTATCAAACCAGATGCGTTTTTAACTGACTATTTAAATGAAGCTAAAACGCAAGGACTAACAGGTAAAATCGATGTTAAAATCACTAGTGGTATTGTTACGCAAAACGGTGAAAATGTAACTAAAGCAACTGTCACACCCGATGGAATAGTAACGGTGGATAATGCATTAGAATCTAGTTTGGCTGGTACTATGACAATCACATTGTCAAATGGTGATGTTTTAATTAGCCAACTTAGATCTGGTCAAATGACTACAACGCTTGAATCCGGTCCTAATATCTTAGATAACCAATCAAGCCAAAATACTGATGGTCAACCAGATCAAAATACTGATGATCAATCAAACCAAAACACTGATGATCAACCAGATCAAAATACTGATGGTCAATTAGATCAAAACACTGATGATCAATCAAGCCAAAATACTGATGGTCAATTAGATCAAAACACTGATGATCAATCAAGCCAAAATACTGATGGTCAATTAGATCAAAACACTAATGGTCAACCAAGTCAAAACACTAATGGTCAATTAGATCAAAACACTAATGGTCAACCAAGCCAAAACGGTAATAACAAAAATGTAAGTAATGGAAATAGTGGCAATGGAGCAGTAGAACCGGCTTCGACTAATGGTCAAGCATCACTTCCACAAACGGGTGAAAGCAATATCGAAACCTTGATTGGATTGGGTATTTTGTCTGGAATGTCACTAACCGGATTAGCACTTGAGTTACGTAAACGTAAGCACGCAAAAAGGGAATAACCATAGTAGATCGGCTATCATCTAAAATGATTGCTTTGGCGTTACGCCTTGATTGCTACAATGATTAGTAATATGGTCAAAAGACGAATTAATTCAATCATGGTCAATTACCTACGTATACGGAGATTTTCATTAAAAAAGGAAGTTTAACTTCCTTTTTTTTTATTCATTTGATACTAAAAGTACCTCAGGTTTAGAATGTTCAACATCTGGTTCAATTACTCGAATATCATTAAATGTATAAATATAATTGTTACTTTGACAATCTGTATCCGGAAACAGATGGAAAATTTTAAATGGCAATATCTGTCGTTTCAAACACCAAATGAAATAAATAACAAGACTAAAATGATAGAATTTTCCATGCTTTTTTCCATTTAACGACAAGAATGCTGATATATCAACGTTGAAAGGACGGAAAATTTTAAGACATGGAAAATATGGAAAAAAGCAAAATTTTCCAATTATTTTCCATTTGAAAAGTAGCTTGAGACTAGTAATGACAAGGCTTTTCAACGTTGGAAAATTTTCAACCCCTTAAAACACTACTAATTAAATGGCAAAAGTGATGGAAAAAATCATCTTGTTGTTGCAATTAATATGCAAATTTTCCGATGTTTTTTTCCATTTTATTTTCCATAAGCATAGTCAGATTAAAGTATATTAATATCATTTTTATTCCTTGCGTGTTGATGTGATCAAACAAGATTAAGACTGATCTTGATGTTTTTCTCTTGTTATTTCTGGGGGGGATAAGGGGAAAGGAATGGATGTCGTACTATATTTTGATGTACGACAAAAAATGCTAAAATTAGATCAGTAAAAAAACGAAAGGACAGAATTATGACGATTAGAAAATTAGGATTAGATATTGGGAACAGCTCCGTTAAGGGTGCATTACTAACGGATGAAAATGCGTTACTTGGCGAAATTGATCAACCTAGTGTGATTAGTCAAATATCAGATAGTAAGTACTTAACATTTCCAAATACCAATGATTTTTACTTTCAAATTTTGGATAGCAAATTAAATCATTTTGACGATATTATTGCAATTGGACAAAAAGCATTGGATTTACCACAGCATCAAGAATACGATGTTGCTACTACTAGCTATAAAACAGGCGATCCGATCACCAGTGCGATGCTATTTGGGTCATTGATTAGTCAAATGGATAAATTAGAAGACTTAACTTTAAAAGTGGCGGTGACTATTCCAATTGTTGAAGCTAAGCGAATTGGATTAGCGGCTAAATATCAACATGACTTAGAAGGCGTGCATCGCATTCGTGTTTGGCGTGCCGACAATCAAAGTCCTCAAGATCTGATGTTTAATATTGTGAGCGTTAGAATTCTAAACGAAGGACAAGCTGGTTTTTTTGGTCTATTAGATACTACTGATGCTAAATTTCAAAACGAAATGGATGCAGTATACGAGTATTTAGGTGAAGAAGAAAATCCGATTAAGGATCTAGACGACTTTATTGTTGTTGACATTGGCGAAGGAACAACGGATGTTTCAGTATTTAGACATAAGAAATTTAATCCTGATTATTCATTCTCTATTGTTTCAGGAATTGGCAATATTTTGGAAAATGCTAGAAATTTAGCTGCACGAGAACAATTGACAATTGAAAGCCGTAAGGATTTACAGCAATTAATTGAACACGCTAATAAACGTCAAAAATCGCGTCGTGATAAATGGATGACATATGTGAAGCCTAATGAAGATTCATTCAGCGATGAAGTTGTCGAAACAATTACCAAAGCGTTTGGTGTGAGAGATTATTTTGATGCAATTATCTTTATGGGCGGAGGCTTTAGCGCTTTATGCGGATATGAAGTCAAAGATAATTCTGTTTTAATTAGAGATAATACATTGTTTAATAAATTGGATGCACAATTAAAGCGTCTTAATAAGACTGCGGATTTAGTATTTGGAGTACCTGCTCCTTACGCTAGAACATCAAACAGACGTGGATTGATGCAAGTTTTAACGATAATGTAGTATGTAGGTAAATTATGGAACAAGTTAAATGCGACAATAAAACAATAGGATATAGCACAGATAACTAGCTAAGTTTGATCAAGATTCGTTTTCGAGAAATGCACTTAAAACGGTAGGCGATAAATCATTAGCTGAAGCAAATCCGTATGACCATAAATGGGGCGTTGGCTTAAGTATTAATAAATTAAAAAAAATGACTGATATTGATTCAGTTGTAAATAATAGAAACAATTTGCAAGGTAAACTGTTAACGAAAGTCAAAGATGAGTTGATTAATAATTCATTATCTATTTTTTTCACGTCATCACCGCTTTTGAGTAAGACTATTAGTAGCGTACAATAATAGCAAAAGAAAGAAAGGATGCTATTATGAATCAAAGTATCTTGCAAACAAAGATGAAATTAGTAGATGCAAGTTTAGGTACACCATTTGATCCTAAAATGCATGAAGCTATGGGCGAATACAATTCAAATACTAAAACTATTACCGTTACGCAAAAGGGTAAGACATATGCATATCCTGCACGTGCCATGACAAAATCCGCACAACATTTATTAAATAATATTGAATCTAGCAAATTAAGTAGATTAGCTATGAACATTCTCAATACCGAAAATGGTGGAGGCATTACGAATCAAAAAGTATCAGCCTCGCAAAAAGTATTAAGAGATGCGTTCTATAATGAAGTATTATTGCAATCGAATATGGAGAAGCGATTAGGAAAGCATGCTGATCGAGATAAATTGAGACATGAAATAGATACAAAAGGTTTTTCGCTATCATTTAATGATAGTTTGAAAAGTCTTAGTAAAACCGCAAAACATAAAGGAATTGAAAAATGAAACAATTAAGTATGAAATATTTTGGTACACCCGATTATAATGCAGCGCTTGAAGCCTTGATGCCATCCGACACTGCTGTTATTAGATTTTTGCAAGAAGCTAGAAAAGAAGGTTTTGATATTGGCAGATAATTTGATTAAAACTGCAAGAGATTATTTATCACGATTAACAAATCGAGAAATTGATTCTAGTTTAAAACGACTAAAAGATCCTGACGTTAGAGACTTATATAACATCGCAGCTAAACCATTTGTTAGAGCACGTGTTAATCATAATATTGCACCTTATGGGATGACTCTTTTTACAAGCTACGGCACTATTAATTTAGATGATAGTCTACAGCATATTAATGAGGTCTACGTTAATGGTCAAGCATTTAGCGTTAAAGAACAAGGGTTAGATGCGATTAAAAAATTAACAGGATCAGAAGATGATGTTAAGAGCGTTTTAGGTGACCCTATTGGTAGACAAAAACGTGGTAGAAAAGCACGGGCTAGAAAATATAATAGCAAATTGGATTTTAAAGATGTGCAAGATTTAGCCTATGAAGATATGAAAGGCGTTAAATTTGCGTATGATTCGCTATTTGATGATCTTAATGGTTTACTTGAAAATACAAATATTGATAGTCAAGATGTGGCTAACGAATTGTTTGCTAATAAAGTAGATGAAAAAGATATTGCTCATTTTCTAATCTATGATTCAAGCTTTAAAAACGACATTATTTCCGCAGCTAATGGCGTCAACATGGGAACTGTTAAACAGGACTTCCATTTCCAAGAACAAAAACAAGATGATACGTTTGCTGGCCGGTTGCTTAAGAAATTAAATGTCGAAAAAGCTGAATATGATCCAAAAGCAGGCGTACTTCAAATTGGCGATCGTCAAATTACCAATTTACCATATGTTGATAAAAATGGTATTTTTGAAACAAATGGTAATAAATATCTTCCATATCACATTGGCTACTTTAAAAATGAAGAAGGAAGTCGTGTATCTCGCTTGCGCGTTATGGATCCAGTACAAAATGCAATTGATGCTGTTAGTCTGCAATATGAATTATCTGGCGGAGATATTAGATTTAAAACACTACTCGATGTCACTCGTAACTTGCCCGATTTTGAACATCATCCATATGGACAAGAAATTTTAGATACGATGAAGAAAAAAGTAGTATTAGACAAGTCATATGGTAAATCTAATAGTTTATTAGCTGATTATAGTGGTAAAGCTGATGAATTAGGTGCTACTGCATTAACAATGCTTGATGATGACGCTAAGGGGCTTATTGATCCACTAGGTACTAGTAACGGTGCTAACATGGGTAAGATTTTCTACTTAACTAAGAATAGTCAAATCAATCCAGATGGCACGCTTACTCCAGGTGGAGATGATTATTCACCTGTTGGCGAAATTTTATCTAAGTATCATGTTAATCGTGATAACTTTAACCGTAATCAAATGTCATTTAATGCCTTTTTAACTAGTACAGATGTTAAGGAATTGAACGTTGCGTATTCAGAATTTGCAATGTGGAACTCTGAAGATGCTGTAGTAATGACTAAGCATGGTGCAGAAAAAGGCTTTGACACGGTTAAAAAAGCGGGAGATAAAGTTGAGGATTTCCATGGCAACAAATCTACTATTAGTTTGATTGCTGATCCAGATATGCCGGAAGATGAAGCTAAAAGTAAGCATGTTGAGTGGGCTAAAGCATTTGCTGAAATGAATCCAAAGTTAGATTTGATTGTTTCACCCGTTTCTCTTGCTAGTCGACTTAACATGGGAGTACCCCATGAAGCATTAACAGGCGAAAAGAGCGACTTGTACTTGCCTAATGGAAAAGTAGTTACAGATGGTATTGCGCATGTGATGTATATGAGCTTGCCTCAAACAGCTGAACATAAGAGCAAAGACTATGAATTAGAAGGCGATGGACGTAGATATTCAACATTGATTCATTACGCCTTAGCGTCTAAAGTGGGCGAAGAATTATATGATAAAGCATTGATTGATCCTGAAACAAAAAAGGAACATATTGATCAAATTAATACGGCATTTAATCGACTAGGGATTAGTTTTGATGATCCTGATAAACTTATTCAAAAGAATAATGTATTAGACTTTGTAGACAGTCCAGCAGAAATTGATGTTGATGAATTGAGTTTTAAGACTCCTCAAGTGGTACGGGCTACGTTGCAAGACGAAATGGAAGATGGACAAATCAATATTAATCTAGGCAATATGCAGGTTATTAGTCCATTGACTGGTAAGCCAATTGTTGACGGCTTTGGCGAAAATGTATTGCCGATCAGTGTTGAAGACGGTGAAACCATTCCATATCGTTATAATGAGATGTTTAAAGAATTAGCTAATGGTAATCGTGATCATTTACAAGCCGCATTTGAACGAGCAGTAGCTCCAGATTATCGTAACTTAACTAAGAAAGATAACTTACTTAAGAATATTGATACGATGCGATTTAAGAAGGAAGCACATACCGATGTTTTGACGCCAGATCCAACATTGAAATTAAAAGACATCAGAAATAGCATTAACGATGATGAAGTTATCATTCACCGTGACCCTGTTATTCAATCAGGTAATGCTATTAGTATGTACAATGTCAAAAATGGCAATCCAAACACCGTTCAGGTAAATCCATTAATTGAAGTTATGATGGATGCGGATAACGATGGTGACACCTTGGGTGTTGTTGGATATTCTAATTTGAACTTGAATGATCAAGAAAAGAAAGAATTCTTTGATAAAAGTTCCATGGTTGAACAAGTAAATCAATATGGCCGAGTATTTCTTGAAACAGACAATAGTCACTTTGTAGCTGCTGCAAAAGCGGGCAATATTGATATTTCAAACGTTAATTTTGATGATGGCAAATCTAATCAAGACCTTGTTGATTTGGTAGATAACTTAAATGAACAAATCGTCAATAATCCTGAAAGTTATGGTGCATATGCGTTAAGTTTTGAAAATGATCAAACGCTAAAAGATAGCTTGAGTAAATTAGCTGATGACGGGATTAAAGGCGATAAAGCTGAAATTGATCATGTGTTTGATAATGGATATACCCCAGATGAAAACAGAGCGATTTTAAAGGCATTAATTGCTAAAAGCGAATGGACGGGTTTAGCTGGTTCTACTACTAATAATTTGATTAGTGGCTTATCTAGTGAAAAATTTGATCCAGAATTAACACGTGTTAGTTTAGATGTTACTCATACAATGACGCAATCAGTTCTTCAGATGAAGAAAAATGCGGATAAGTTACCGCAGATTGATAATGATATTAAAGATATGAAAGCGGTAATGGCTGGTAAATTTGATGCAGAAGAGAGTCGCAAAAAGCTTAAAAAAGTAACTGATGGTTTATTAGAACCTGAAGCTATTGATAAATTTATCGATATTGTTAAGAGTAAACAAACGGATCGTCAAGATCACTTTGGTCGTGGCGTATTAAATGCAACAGCACTAAACACTACTAAAGTGGCATTTAATACTCAAGCATCTGATTTGGGCAAAGCACTAATTAACATGAGTGAAAACAGAAAAGAGAGTCAAATAGATACGTAAAATTACACCTGAACAATTTAGTCGTTATCGCTTGATTTGTCTGATTTGAATAATAATCAATTACAACAGTAGGTCTCAGACCTACTTTTTTTGTGCCCTTGATAGATGTGTAAAAATGTAATTGTTACTTTGACATAAAAAACCCGCAAAAAAAAACGCCATTAATGGCATTTTTATATAAATGTATATATATTGAAATACACATTAATATTAAGATCAAAATAGTTAATAAAATCGCCAACAGCATTATTATTGACATTATAAAGTTTATTGCTAAGATCGCAAAATTGGTTTATTTGATCAAGACTTGAGTTCTTTAAATCTTTAACGCCAAATAACATATGTAAAAATATAATGATTACTTTAGCATAAAAAATCGGCAAAAAAAACACCCTTACGGGCATTTTCTTAAAATGTATCAGTTTCAAAATGACTCATAAGATGAAGATCAAAGTCTTGACAAAAGTCGTTAATCGCATCGCTATCCCCGTTGTGAATTTTGTCAGCAATGTTGTAAAGTTTGTTTACTTGATCAAGACTTGAATTCTTTAAATCGCTAACGCTGAATTCAGGACTCTCATAATCGTAATCTTTAAACTTAGTGTTAATTTCACTTAGATTTGCCAAAACAAAAGAATATAAACTATCAAGCAACGTTGAAACTTCAGGAATCTCAATTAACTTTTTATCTTGTGCTTTTTTATATAAACGTTCAACTTCGTGAGTGAACAGACCATAAGTTGCAACAGCGTTTTGCGTGGCAGGGGACACACAATCGGTTGAGAATAAATTGCCAAGCACAGTGTCATAAGCTTTGTTTAATTTATCAATATTCATAGTATTAGTCTTTTCTCTTTTTTTATTCATGTATTAAAAGGGGTATTGGGATGAAATCCCATTAAAAAAGTTCGCACGTATGTGCGAACTGTAAGTTATTATTTCATCATGTTTGAAATATCTTTTTTATTTTGCTTTGATAAAAATTGCAAGCTATCAGCTAATTGATTTTTTAAATTTTGAATTTGATTATCGGTTGACTTATTAATATTAGAATGTTCAAATTCCTTTTGTCTACGTTTTATTTCTTCTCGTTTTGGTGCGTAAGCGTTTGAAATAGTTTTAAACCGTTCAACGTTATTGATTATTTTATTGGCATAATCGTATCCTTCTTTAGCTACTTCACGCAAGTTAGGATCTTTAATTTCGTCTTGCATATCAGTAAAGTTATGATCTTCAGCAGCATAATCAAATGCACGTAAAAGCTGTTGACTGTTTTCATCCTGTTCTAAATCAAGCACGTTCATATAATTTGGTATTGGACGTAAATTTTGAATGAACCAAGCGTTAGCTAATGCGCCACCAGTAATAGCTGACTCATAAATCTCTTTAACGCTTTCATCATTCCATGCATTTTCTTTAAAATGCCCATTTTCAATTGCATAGTCAAATCGCTCACGTAATGCGGGTACATTCATCATTAACCCTGTTGTAAGAGCCAAATTGCATCGATATGCATCGTCCCAAACGGTAGGTACATCCTTAGTATATCGTTCAGATAATTCTGGAAAACTGCTCAACTGATTAGTTCTGATTTTAATTAACGCGTTGGATTGATCAAACAACTTATCATAATCTAAGTCATGTGCGTTATCGACAATAACCGTTACGCCTTGATAGTTGTTTGATCGATGCCAATTTGGATTATATTTTTCAAAACTCAATTTTGAATTCTTATCATTAACAACGGTAATATCAAAGTCCATATAATCATTTGTTGGAATATAACCGGCTAATACTTCAGAATTTTTCATTTTTTTATATGCTTCAACTTCATCAGCATTTCTGAAATCAAAATTATCATCGTCTGTACTGGTCCAAGTGCCATCATCATTAAATTTTATCCCACATGGATTAGTTTCATATGCTGGATCGTACATATCGTCATACGGTGGATTTTCAAAATTTTTAATATATTCTTGATCACGTTTATCAATGCACAAACGATTCATCAACGTGCGTACATTCTGCATGTTAGTCTCTTTATCGCCATTGAAAATATACATCATAGTTTGGTTATCGCTTGCAAATTGCTGTTCATTGCTCATATTTTGTTCCTCATTTCTTTTGTATATCTATATTATATTTCGGGGGGTAAATACCATCGCCATTGACGCATTTAGCAGTAATAATATTATGTAAAGTAGATCTTAAATTCTGAATATTTAACGCATAAATGAAGAGATTGTTTGTATGTCCTATTTCAATCCCTAAAACACCCAATCTCCATTACCTGTGGATAACTTGAAATTGGTGAAGCGTGAAAAAAACGCTGATCCCCACTATAAAGGTTGATATAATGGGCTTTATAGCTCAGGGATTTTACTATTTAATGCACTATTTTCCAACTTTAAATTATTTATGAAAATTGACATGTCGGGGATATACTGATATATCAGCGTTTCAACGTGGTTAATTTGTGGAAATCATGCTGATGTTCGACCAAATGTTTGAGATTGAGACATTTGGGGACTTTTCTATTTTTGTTATTTATCTCTATCTTTTACACTCTTTAAGTGTTGTTATTATGCATTTCCCCTTACACCCCCACCTGCATGAGGGATTTTATTTTATTAAAATGATATTCGATATGAAAATTGAAAAACTGCTATGAAACTGTGGATAAGTCATCTAAAATCGTATAAAAATATAAAATAAATTGAAGAAATATGACTTAAATCCCCTATTGTTCTTGCTGTTAATGTTCTTGTTTTTGATATTAAGGTGGCTGGATACATCCAGTACGTTTCTCTTCACAAGCAAGTCTCAGCCTACGGCTGAGACTTGCGCAAATGGTACTTACTGCTCGTTTTTAGCGATATCTTTTATCCATCAAGCTTTATTTCATCTGCCCATTTTGATGATTCAACATCTGTTGTTTGATCTGACATTTGATACTGTAATATCTATCATTTCATCTGTTGTTTTGAAATGATGATTGATATTACTGATGATGTGGCTAAGTGATTTTCATCTTTTCCTTCTGTTGTTAGGTGGGGGCGTAAGGGGGATGCGAATAAAAGTCAAATGAATAGTTAACAGTAGAAATATTATGTAAAGTAAAAATGGGCAAAAAAAAGAACATCATGATTAATGTTCTTTTCTTAATTGTTTTACAGTTTGAAGCATTTTGGACAGCAAAATAGCTGAATCAGTATTAGATAGCAATTTGTATCCTGCTTCGGATGCTAAGTCATAGCTGATATCCCATTGGATCATCTATGCATTTATGCAAATCAATAGTGCATTTTGTAATGCCGTATACGAAACATAAAATGTCTTGAAAATCATTTTTGTATGCTGGAGATTCTAGTTTGAATTCAATTGTATCGTCTATTTTTTTGATGGATATCGTTTTCAATAGCTTTAGAAATGTCGATTTTATTCATGGTATTGCCCTTCTTTTCTTTATTCATGTATTAAGATGGGTATTGGGGCATGGCCCCATTATTAAAGCTGACGTATGTCAGCTTATTTTTCATTTTTCCAAAGTTTTTTAACAACTGGAATATTGCCTAATTTATCGATGTTATCTTTATCCATGACGACTAAGTTGTTATTTCCTTGAGCAAGCTGATTGAAGCTATCTAAGCTTTGGTTTCTAAAATAACCTTCGCTAGCATTTCCCAATTCATCCTGCAATTTATGAATGCGATATGCATCCGCATCAGCTTTAGTCTTAATCGCTTCGGCATTTGCTTTAGCTGTGGCTATCAACGCATCATTATTTGCCTTGGTAGTCATTTCAATTGTTTTTGCTTGCCCTTCAGCTTTAGCAATCGCTGCTACTCGTTCACGATCAGCTGTTAATTGCTTATCCATTGCTTTTTGAATCTCACGGCTAGGCAGCAATTCATCGATATTGACGCGAATGATCTTGATACCATATATTTCGGTTAAATCACCAGTAGCATCAAACAATTGATTATTAATTTCTTTTGTTGATCCTAACGCATCATTTAGATCCATACGTCCAATAATATCTCGTAAATGTCCACGAATTAATTGAACCATTGATTCTACCGAATCGGTATTGTTGTAATAATACTTGTACGGATCAGTAACTTGATAGTTTAACGTTAGACTGGTTGTGATCTCTGCATTATCTTTTGTAATGATTGAATATTTTGATATTTCTAAAGGCTGAAGTGCTAACGATACTTTCCGCATACGCTGAATAAACGGCACTGTAAACGTTAATCCTGACTTCACGCTATAACTATACTTACCTAGTGTTTCAACCAATCCTACGTAATTCTGCGGCACAATATGTGCACTTAAAAAAGCTAAGATACAAATAATTAATATTAAAATTGTAATTGTCATATGTTTTTCCTTTCTTATTTTACATAGCCAACGTAAATGTCGCCGTTTGACTTTGTAATATTATATTTCTTTTGGTATGAAATGTTGAATTGGGATAAATTTAGATATTCTAATGATGGTTTATATTCAGCGGCATCATCCATAGCGCTAAAATCATTAGATGTCTTATTTGGGAGTACGTAATCGTTGAACTTATACAAATGATCAAATTTAGCGACTTTAATTGTACTGTTTTTAATAGGCGTTAATTGATATGGATAGGTACTCATTGTTAAATTCGTATTGAAACTTAAACGTGTGTAGCTATTATCCTGCGTATCGATTAAAAACGGATTATTCTTATTCGTATTGAGCAATATACCATTGCTCAATACTGTTTGTCCGATCGATAAATTTGAAGGAATAATAACCTTATTTACTTTGTCGATTTTAACAATCGTGTTTGGATCTCGGTATGAATATGCAGTATTTTTAGGCGTTAAAATATATGCACTATCCACATAATTTGTGAATCCGTCATCCTTTTTATTACTGAAATTGTCTGAAATTTGTACAAAACAAAGTGCAAATAGAAGAAATCCAGTAACTAAAACAAACTAACAATTATCTTTTTTTGTATCATTTACTTATCCTCGATTTCAAACATCATCCCAAATTTCTTAACACGTGGCACTCTAGCTTTTAACGCGTCATATACCTGTCAACTACCCTAGACTGAAGTCTAGGGCTTAGTGGCTCGTTAGCTTGCGCTAACCAGAACACCAACTTGCTTAGATACGGACTTAACTTACCAGCAATAGTCTTTTGACTGTTGCCGATAGAGGTCGTCTAATTACCAAAGCCTTTTAAGTCCGCGAGTTGCTAACGGACTAAATTAAGATCAATTCCAATTTGACTGCTGGTTTTGGCATAAGGCTTAACAAAAGCAGTATCACTGCCCAATTGCATTGACAAATAGAACTGATCATCAGCCGTCTTTTTAATTGTAACTGTCCCGATGAAAGTAATGCCTGAACATATTCATTTGCTTATCAGCTTTAGACCATCAAAATCAGGTTCAAGCGTGGTCAAAGCACTCAAAGGAAGAAGCGCTTTTTTATTCTTCAAGAATCATCCCGAAATCAAACAAAGCAAGATGTGGGATGGTCATTTATGGTCACCAAGTTATTATTTTGGCAGTGTAGGAAATATGTCTAAAGAAGTAGTAAAAAAGTATATCAATGATCAGATTTACAATGCCGTCAGAGATGGCAAGTCCTATCCATCCCCTCACTAAAGTAAGGGGATTTCCGGACTGTTTTCGTTTAAATCAATAACAAACATATTACGATGAAACTTCTTTTCAATATTTACAAAATCTAATAAGTATTTTCTCAAGTCGTATGCATCTAGTTTGCCTAAGAATACACGTGAACTATTAATGTATAATTTGCCATCAGCATAGCGAATATCATCATTCTTAGTGATTTTTGCGTCTTCTATAGCGGACATTAATTTACTACTATTAATACCCTTAATAGCTGTTAATTTCTTAAGTCCAGATAATGGATCGTTTTCAAATGCGGCTTTTAGCATCTTAATTTCTTTTACTTTGCGTTCAGCATTTTCTTTACTGTCATCTTCAATTTGTTTAATACTGTCGCTAGCGTCATAATCACGATTTGTGAATTTTGAAGGGTTTGCCAAATAAAATGTAGCAAAGTAATTAGCAAATGCTTGTACATTATCTTCTACATATTTATAAATATCTTGTTCGCTAGGTAAGTTTAATGCTCGACCCTTTTCTTCCATTCGAGAAGCTTTAATTCTAAGCGCTAATAAACGTCTGGTCAAATCTGTTCGATTAGCGTTTAAATCTGGGAATGTGTTGGTTAACACAATCTGTAAACTAGATACTCGATCGTTAATAGAGTCTGAAAATTTACGTTCACGTGAAATATATCCATCTGAGATCATACTCTTTAATTCATTAACGCTAATACCATTAAAGTCATGTTCTTCTGGATTCTTCAAACCAAAATTAGCTTCGCCATATACAGTAGCTCTTACGTTATGCAAGTCGCCAGTACTAAATCTGTTTTGTTTATCGAAAATAGCATCAAAATCAGGCTTGATATCTCGATAATTATCAGTGAGAAGCGCCTTAGTAAGTGCACCTATTAATGTGTTCTTTCCGCATCCACCACCAGCAGAAGACACTACCATCATCTTTGATATATGACTGTCATAAATAGGTCTATTTGTCACCATTGCACCAAAATACCATGATAAAATGTCCATATTTTCACGATCAACAAATGCGGATAAAAACTTTTCTACTATTTCTCTCTGCTCATCAGTCAATGTGGCTTTAGCCGGATCATAATAATTCAAACGATATGTTGATTGTTGATCTTTTAATTCAGTATCTTTAAATACTAAATATTGATTTACTTCCGGTATTGCCATTGGTCCAGCTAATCCTAATTGCTGCTTTATCTGCTTTAAAATGTCGGTAGCACGTTCTAGTTCTAAATATCCTTCCATCTCAATACTATTGAGATCACGATATGTTTTTTCATAATATGCTCGATTGCTCTTATATGTTTTTCTTAATTCATCTAGCGTATATTCAAATTTTTCACGAATTGCTTCAACGCATTGTCGTTGAAATTCTTGCGTTACACTCTTAAATTGAACATTAGTACCTACATTTCTAACATTAGCTACTAATAGTCCTGTTTTCATATCTCTAAATGAAACTACGGCTCTTTGCGAATTCTTTGATGCAATTGTTAAATCTTTGGTGTATAATAAATTTAACGTGATTAAGAAACGAACCGATTGTTTTGATTTCACGTTAAGATTTAGAACATCGATTCTGAGTATTGAATCTTTTGTCCAAATCTTTTGGTTAAAAATTAAATTTTGATTCATTCCGTTTATTCCGTTTGCGTTTTGTTTTGTCATTGTTTTTATTTATGAGAATTCAAGTTGCAAATGGATTTTTTTTTGCTCTTTTAATTTTCCTAAGATTAAAAAAACAAGTCCAATTTGGAGAATCCTCATAAGTCCTCCTATTTCTTTTTTAATTGTTACGTCTATTATAGCAGATCAACACAGTGATAACATTGGAAATTTCACGTTATCACTGTGTTTTTTTTTTGTTTTCGTTCATTATGCGAATATTCAATATAGAATTATTGGGATTGTTCATATATCCCTAATATATCTCCAAAATAGTAAATCTCCAAACCTTGTGGATAACTTTTTATTGCTAACAACATGAAAAATTACAAATCCCCAGGGAAATCCTATTATATCAATATTTTACTGTACGGGATTTTACTATTCGTATGCTATTTTTTCAATTTGAAATTCAATACAAAATATCGGATATGGGGACAATATTGATATATCAAGCATTACGGTAGGATATTTTACTATTGCTAGGTGTTTTGATGACGTTTAAATTGAGATCGATAATTTTAGGGATTTTATGATTTCCGTTATTTATCTCTTATTCCCATACGCCTCCATCGTTGGCGTATCAGGCTTCCCCCACACCCCCAGATATGATGGGGATATTATTTTATTAAAATGATATTCGATGTAAAAATTGAAAAAGTAGTATGAAACTGTGGATAACTCATCTAAATTTGCATAATTATATAGAATAAATAGGAGGAATATTATTGAAATCCCCTATTGTTTCTGATTGCAATGTTTGTGTTTTTGATGCTAAGGTCGCTTAGTACATTCAGTACGTTTCTTTTCATCAGCAAGTCAATCCGCGTACGCGGATTGACTTGCGCAAATAATACTTACTGCTCGTTTTTAGCTGTCTCTTTCATTCATCAAACTCTATTTCAAATGCTATTTTTGATGCTTCAATATCTGTTGTTTGATCTTTATTTGATTGCTGTTTTACCTGCTGTTTGATTTAACTAATATTGCATCATAGTGATCTTTATCTTTTCTTTGCGTTGTCGATGGGGGTGTAAGGGGGATATGAGCGAAAATGAAAGAACTTAATAGTGGATAGTAGAAATATTATGTAAAGTGATTTGGATGTCAAAGCTGATTTTATGTTACAGGTTTATTTAGTAAAATTAGTAAAGAAGGTGAATTAAATGAATAAAATGAACAAAATGATAGATGCTGCTGTTAAGCAATATGAAGAAAACGATTTGCCAAAATTGCAAGATAAGAAAACAGCTGAAGAATTGAGACATAATTTACATGCGTTAGTAGATTGCACGGATAAGCACGTAAATTTAGCATATGTGACATTAATTGACAATGATTATGGATATTTGAAACAGCATGAAAAAATATCCAATTTAGATCCTGTTATATATGCTATCAGGAAGCAAAATGAATAAACTGCCGTTTTACCTGAAAATAAAATAGACGATGTTAATCTTGATATACCTAAGGCGTCATTCTTCATGGACGTTAATAAATCTCCAAATGCGCATTCATTAACTAATCTATATCAAACAGTATTAGCTTATCAGTTTGCTACTGGGTACGATTTAGAAGTAGTCGATAATGTTATAGGCTTTAACGATACACATCAAAAAGAACGTCAATTTGGTAAGATGCCGCAATATATAATAGGTAAAGATGGTAAATTATCTGCCTCCGCAGTTGAAAATCTACCACATATAAAACAAATGCATAATTTAAATGCGTATTATCTTACTAGATCAAATAGTAAATTTGAAAATGATACGGATATTAATATGGAGACATTTGATGATTTTAAATATGAAGTCGAATCGAATTCTGGTCGCCATGTGGTAGTTGATAAACGTCAAATAGAATATACAAATGATCCGGCTATTGATATTATTAATGCTGAAGAAATCGTTAAACAGTATGAAGGGACTAAGATAATGACACAATCATTTAATTATAAAAATAGCGTAATTAACGATGCTAAGAAGTTTTTAACTCATGAATTGCCAAAACAAGAAGATTTTGAAATTAAAAGTATTGTTAAACAGGATGGTAGTTTGCAAGATGATGCTGGTGATATGCTAGCAGGTTACATTGATGAACACCCTGTCACTGAGGAAGAAGCAAAATCAAGATTAGAAGGAAATGATAAGTTAGCTCAAAAAGCATATGAGTCATTCGGCTATGAACCACAATCGTCATACGCTAAGAAGGATTACTTCGTTCGCAGTTACTTAGCTCCTGAAGCTATGGAAACAGCTATGAAAGATCCTACGGTTAGAAAGTCTGTCGAAAAAACAGCGTCTCAAGCTTATGCTCCTAAACAAGAAAAACAATCGTTTGAACAGCTATCTTTAGACTTGGATGGTCTGCAAACACAAAAAGGCTTAACTAAGTAAAAAAAAAGAACATCATCGATGTTCTTTTTTTTATCTGTTTATCTTACGTTTGTAAACATTATTTCTTTATGATGCGAGATTGTCTGTGTTTGATGATTTAATCCGTCAATTACCCTTGATTAAAATCAAGGGCTTGTAACTCACGATAATTAGTAAATGCTAATTATCAATAGTACAAACGATAAACTAATATCTCCTATATGATGTGGTTACATCATCGGGTTATTGACAAAACCCGTTTAATAGCAAAGATTTAGCTAAGCTATTGTTCAATTTTAATAAATTTAGGATTATCTGCACCAGAAACATATTGCGTTCCTAAATACTGAATATTCATGGCAGCGATACGATCATCGTTAGTTGAATAATCACAACGGTCACATTTGTATAAATGTAAATCATGATTACGGTTATCTTTGTTAATTCGTCCACATTTTACACATCTTTGGCTTGTAAATGCAGCTGATACTTCAACATGTATTCCATTTGCTTTTGTTCGTGTGATTGTGGTGCATATGATTGTGTATATTCTTTAGCTATCGAATTTAATAGTTTGCTTTGCACTTCAATTTTGTCATTTGGCTTGGCGTTATTGTTGGTATGAGTATCGAAATCAAGACTGGCAATAATAAAATTAAAGTTCGATTTATCTTCGATGTATAATCCACTGTTGATGACTGGAGGAAACATTGGCTGTTTTTGTATTTCTACAAAGTTATTATGCTTGTATTTGTTATCTGGATCTAATTCTCGCATTGCAAGAGCATTGATTTTTTTTGTTCATCTTTTAATTGTTCAAGCTTATCATCTTTGTTATTTGAAACGTTTGTTTGGGTCATAGTATCCTTTCTTTCGGCGTAATATTTTATGCGATTCAAAATGGTTTTTATCCATAAGTATCACTTATATTGGATTATTATCATATTCAATTTTAAAGGTCGCGTAATTATCTTTTTTTACTGGTATTTGGCTTATTTCGATATTATCTGATTCTATTTGATACGATTTTAGTTTTTATATCATTTAATATTGTTTGACTAATGTTTTGAATACTTTGTTTTTCCATTGTTTTACACTTTTTCCTTTATGTTTGTTATCTTTTATATTTATTAAATCACTTTTTTATTTTTCTAGGATACGTGGCGTATCTTTGGATATATAAAAAAATCTGCAAAAAAAAAGCAATCATATAAATTGCTTTTTTATATGATTGCTTTTTGATATAATTTTTGCATTTATTGCGATATGTTTTCTAATATAACGTATCTAATAACGATTAATATGCATACCCTGATGCATATTAATCGTTCACTAGTTGTCCTAGACTTGCTTTTCTTAGTAACGTTAATCGTTTTTGATTCTTGTTTGATTTATGTTGTGTTACAAATTTCTTTTTTGGTAAATTAATTTCTTTTACTTCTCTTTGTTTAATCTTCATAATATTTGTGCGGGATACCTCGGATTTTAATCCGGGGAGAAATAGCACATTCCTTCTTTCTATAATATTTACTTCTTTCCTTGTAATTTTTTAATATAATCTGTCATAGCGCTCATTTCAAATTCATTAGCGCTTCTTACACGTGGTCTAAAATTCATACCTTTATGTTTGCCGCTGTTGATCTTACCCATATATATTTTCTTATATTCTTTCTCATCTTGCGCACTAGCGTCTGTTAATTGAAAGACCATTGTGTTATTTAGTTTAAATTCATGTCTAGATGGATTTTGTGCATAAATAGTAACAACAGTAGGTGCTTTTGTTAAATTCTTTTTGATAATATTAGCAGTTCGTCCATCAACAATGAAGTTATATTTCTTTGGATATAAATATGCACCAATAGTATTACGTGTTTTTGATGCTTTATCATATTTATAATGAAGGAAAAATAGCGTTAATTTGCTGTTTTTCATTGGCTTATTATTTCTTTTCACAAATTTCTTATGTCTTGGATTATATTTTTGCATAGTTTTGTTCCTTATCTTAAAATACTGTTAATGTGATAATAAAATTGATGAGTCCAGGTTTAGCAATGTCTAAATATGGACTCATTTTTATTTTACCTAATTTGCGATTTTCTGCAATGTAGATTGCATTTGATTTTGGTGCTGTAAACTTCATAATTCACCTAGAAACTGATTGTTTCTTCAATTAACTCATCTGCTGTTTTGCGTCCTAAAATGTTTACATCTTCTGGACGTTTCCAAACTACGGGATTAACGTATAATCCAAATTCTGTTTCGGATTCAACGGGATTAATAAATCCATTTAAAATGTCATCTCTGAACATTGAACTATAATCTATTGTTTGATACATTGATAGCTTGTTGTCTTCTTCATTAATTTTCTTTTCCCATGCATCTTCATACATTGACATTAATGATGCACAAAAGTTATAAATGCTGTCGCTATGAGTTAAAACAATATTTTGTTTATTGTCATACGATTCAATATCATCTAAATTATCTCTAATTTGATTCATAAATAATGTTTCTTGTACAAAGTCGTCATATGCATTTTCAATTTCAATTTTCATGATATGTCTCACTTTCTAATCCAAAACGCTGGCTTCAACATGAACGGTTACAAGTGTGTCATCCATTAGCCATGCACTATCAGGTTTTAAGCCTTTGATTGTTTTTAAATATTGGTAAATACTAATATGTGTGTTTGTAGTTAAAAAATGCTTAAAACTATCGTTTTTTAGAAGTTGGTTGACCAATTTATTATATTTTTTACCATATGATAAAAATAATGCGTTTATATCTTTATCATTTTTTACATGTTCATTAATCACATCAGTAAGAATATCTTTGGCATCAAATGTGATATCGAATGGTTCTGCATATGCGTAGGCACGCTCAGAATATCGTTCTTTAATTTCATGTTTAATAATGCTATCAATTTTCGATTCGATGAATGGCATTAATTGGTTAAGTAAGTTGTTTAAAATGTCGTTTTGTAATTCGTCTAGTTCCTGCTTTCTATCGTTGGCTTCTTTTTTTACTTTTTTGCTATATTCTTTAATATCAATCATAATTTTTGTCTTTCTTCTTTATTTATATATTAAGTGGGGTATTGGGGTTTACCCATTATAAAAACTCGCACATACGTGCGAGTTTAATTGCTTTTTCTTCTTGAAACGTAATGTTACTTTTCATTATATTTTTCAATTTTATCAACTGTACGTTTCAAGAAGGCTAGACAGTCTCTATCTGAATATTCGGGCATTGCCCAATGATTTGTATCAAATCCGATATATAGATTATTTATAGTACTACCGGGCAATTTGCCTGTCCATGTGATTCCACCAGGAAAATCATCAAACAGCTCATACGTCTCAAAATCAACAGAATTGATTTTATTCTTTGCGAGATCAATTAATTCTTGTTTGTCGGTTGGCAAAATTTCTAAATATCCTGTGTAATAGTGGACATTCATTAAATTATTTCTAACGTCGATATATTTAACGACTAAATGCCGTTTTTTGTAAATTGCTTCCATTATTTATCACCGTGCTTAAATACGTTTTTATCAATTGTAATAATTAGATAGTCAATAGGATCTGGCTTTGCGCTAAGATTATCAATACTGTCGATATATTTAATTATTTTTGATGTTAATGCATCGTTAATGACAATTTCTACAGATGGTGTATTTGTATTGTCATCTAATTCGGCATATTGATCTTCATATTTTCTGATATCTGGCAATGGTTTAGTAAGCGAGAATACTGAAGCGATTAAGTCAGTGCTTGTATATAAATCTAAGTCCATGCGAATACTATTAAAATTCGTAGCTGTCATTTTATAATCGTACTCATTTGTTTCATAACTATTAGAAATAATGTCTAATAATAAATTGTCAATTACATGCTCTAATTTATCTTGATCGACATTGTTTACTTTTTCGACAATAGCATTTTTGTATTTTTCTAGGTTATTAATTTTTTCTTTTCGATTGTTTATCAATTGCTTTGCATATTCTTTAACATTGATCATAATAGCATCCTTTCTGTTTATTTTTCATTAAGTGATTTTACGATTAAAATAATTGTGCCAAATACAATAATTAATACAATAATAGCTGCTAGAATTTGTGCCAAAATAGGACTAATATGCATTAATTTTTGACCTAATCCAGGAACACCAAAAACAGCAACTAATAGTAGAAAGATTACACCAAATGCATCCATTAAATTGTCTTTTGGGTCTTCATTTTTGAATGGTGTGCCAAATAATTTTTTCATGTTTATAGTCCTTTCAAGTTTTATTATTTTTTACATTATTAAGGGTGTAATGTTTGTTTTGTTTTTTATTTATTCATATATTAAGAGGGGTATTGGGGTTTCCCCATTAAAAAAGCTCGCACATACGTGCGAGCTTAAATTCATTTGTTTTTGGTATTATGTTCTATATTTTTTAAGTTTAAAAATATATAAAGTAATAATGTTAAAATACCGGCTATAAAAATATCCAAAATATGAAAATATATAGCAATCAAAATAGCAATTAAATCAATTATGATACAAAATCCGGAAACCAATAGTATGTTGTATATCTTTTTTTTTAACATTAGTAATTCCTCGTTTTAAAAATCAGTAAAAAATTATTGTTTTTTTGTGATTGCGTTATCGATATCCTTGCAATCAAAGACGGCCATAACATGATCATTGAATCCATATTTAATATCTAATGCTTTTTGTCCGTTAGATTCTTTTTCGAAGTACTTGTGATAATAATCTGAATAATTGAGTTGATATAATGAATTATAGCCACTAGTATGTGTGGATGAGAAATTCTTATAGTATCTTGAATGCTTGCGTTTATAGTATCTAGGTGATGTAATTGCATCAAATGAATGATTATATAGTAATAAATCAACATATGTTGATTTTACATCGTTATGTATTAACTTATAATCTAGTCTCACAATTGGACGTTTACGATGAAATTCCGAAATTGGTTCAATATTTCTACTAATAGTACCCATAATACCTTTGATGGTTACTAATGATTGACCATTTGTGGTATACACGCCAACATGATTAATATTTGTTACGCCTAGACCGTATTTTGTTTTTCCTTTTGCATTTTGATATTTATCTACAATACTAGTTCCAATAATCATTTCACCAACACTAATAGCTTGGTGATCATGCGGTAATTTGCAAATTTTGTTTAAACTAACCCAGCAATGATAATCTATAATTTCTTTTCGTGCTTCTTTTGGCTTAATCATGATGTAATTAGATAATTTTTCATATTTGAATACATGCGTGATCAGTAATGAGCCATATGGGTTTGATTTTGTTGGATATGAAATATCGCTAACAATACCGCACCATGTTATTGTTTCTCTGTTTTTATATGCTTGTTTTAGGATTAATCGATTATGATAATGTTTTTTACTATTAATTGATGCAAATTGATAACGTGATAATGATTTGTTTATTTCATCATCTGAATCTACATTTGTGGTAACAGGTAAAAACCAATTAGAATCTTCTAGTTTGCGATATTGTAATTTCGTGGCTAATTTTGCGGCCTTTTTTATAGCTACATGTTTTGTTTCTGTGGTATATGCATTATTAAGCTCTCTTGATATTTGATTTGCTTGTAATGCAAGTAATTGTTTTTTCTTTAATTTCTTCATTTGTGTTTCCTTTCTACTATTTGAATTATTGTGGTAATTCGTGAATTTGTTGGGGTTCTTGGGATTTTCCCATTAATTTTACTTAGAGTAGTCTAAGTAAATGAAAAAAGCAAGAAGTATTTTTCTTGCTTTTTTTTAGTGTTCATTACGATACTTTTCTAAATTTTGTTTAGATCTTGCAATTTGTTCAGGACTCAATTTTGGTTTGTGCATGAATACGATTAGCCCTTGATCGCTAAGTTCGCCATCAATCATTGTTACTTTTCCTTCATGTTTTCCAATAACGTAATTATCGTTTTTGTTGATTAACGGTTCTAGTCGTCTGATATGTTTTTGCACATCTGAGTAAATTGACCATTGATGCGTGTAATTATCGTACGTTAAAATTGTTTCTTGTTCTTTTCGACTTGGCGTTTTGAATTCGATTTCACGTTTCACATTTTCTCACCTCGATACTAAGTATCGCAAATTCAATATAATTTATACAAGCTAGTGATTAATTTCTTAATACTGTGATGGTTTTACTGATAATGATCTAGCAGAAAGCTCGTGATTTTAATCATGGGATGAATGCTGATCTAAATATTTTGCAACAACTTCACCAATAATGTTTGCTGCACTGCGGCGTTCTTTAACAGCCTGAATCTTTAAGCGTGCAATTAAATCTTCATCTAAATTTGTTGTAAACTTATGTTTCATAATAAAACTTCCTCTCTACGTAATCACGTGCTATAATAATATTATAATGTGAAAAGATGGTGACTACAAGTGTTAAAAGGAATCAAACTACGTTTATACCCTAACCAGATCCAACAAGGTCAGTTATACCAAATGTTTGGTAATGATCGGTTTGTTTGGAATAAGATGCTGGCTATGGCTACAGCACGGTATCAAAACAATCCTAAAAGTAAAATTATCACTGAATACGGGATGGACGCGTTGCTAAAACCATTAAAGATGGAATATCCATTTCTCAAGCAAAGTGATTCAACTAGTTTACAAGTAGTTAATCATAATCTTGATCAAGCATTCAAACGGTTATTTAAACATTGTAGTGGTTATCCCAAATTTAAATCCCGTAAGACTTGTAAACAGTCTTATACTGGTAAGAGTTCTGTTAAAGTAATTTCAAAACGATATATTCGTTTGCCAAAGATTGGATATATTAAAACTAGTAAAACCGATTGTTTGCAGGATTGTAAAATCAAACGGTATACGGTTTCTTTAGAACCAACTGGTAAATATTATTTATCACTACAAGTAGAAATAGACATTAAACTATTACCTAAAACTGGTAAACAAGTTGGTATTGACATGGGTATAGCTGATCTAGCTATCACATCTGACCAAAAGAAGTATGCAAAATTTAGTGCTAAATGGTACGAAAAACAAGTCATCATTTGGCAATCTAAATTTTTTAAACGTAAGCATAATGCGTTTGCCAAAGCTTGTCAGTATAATCATACTCATAAGAACACCAAACAAACCACCGATGATTATGTTAATTGGCAAAAAGCCAGAAAACGTAAAGCTGTTTATCAGACTAAAATCGCTAATAAACGTAAAGACTATTTGCACAAAATCACAACTAAATTAGTCAAGAAATATGATGTGATCGTTATCGAAGATTTGAAAACCAAAAATCTGATGAAAAATCATCATTTAGCTAAATCAATCGCTAATGCTTCATGGTATTTGTTTAGAACCATGCTTGAGTACAAATGTAAATGGTATGATAAAAAATTAATTACTGTAGATCCTAAATACACAAGTCAAAACTGTTCTAACTGTGGATTTTGCAGTGGTCCAAAACCCCTACAAATTCGTGAGTGGACTTGTCCTATCTGTCAGGTTCATCATGATCGGGATATTAATGCGGCAGTTAATATTCTGCACAAAGCTTCTGCTGTGAGGTTTTGAAAAAAAAAGTTAATTGGTCAGGGACTGGCCATGGTAAATAGCTGAGTTCTGTGAGTTAGGTTTTCAGAATACTGATGTAATAGCCTAAACACTACTTAGTGTTCCCAGAAACCCGTGACTTCAGTCATGGTGTAGTTCATAGATGTTTTTGCATTTACTGGGTTCAAAAATGTCGTACATCTTTGCTATACTCACTTTGATAATAAATAAAAGTTAATGAAAGGAATAGCAAAGAAGTTATGATCAAGCAAAAAAAGATTAATGGCGATGTTTATTTGCGAATTAGCGATCTATCTACTTTATCAGGCGTTAATGTACGAACGCTTCAACGCTGGGTTCAAGATCAAGAACTAGTTAATTTTGCCACTTGCTATTTGACACGTAGCGGTATTAATTATTTTAGATTGGGCAGGCCGTATGATACTGATGAATTGATTTATGGGTCAACATTTAAATATAAATTATTAGATGAGGATGGTAATTGGCTATGAAATTATCGCAAAGTACAAATTTTGCGAACACTACGATGGTTGGTAGCGTTACTTATCGAGATATTGGCGTTTATGGACTAGGTATTATTTGTGGCTTTTTGCTATTCATGACACCGTTATTTAGATGGAATTGGCCTGCAATTATTGCTTATATTGCATTTGTATCAATTGTTATTGGCAGAACTCCAACAAGACGTACGGTATTGCTTAATTTATACAGTATCTTATTTAAAAAGCAGATTCGTATGGTTGTTACTGATTTTTCAACAAATACTACTATTGGACACGGCATTAGAGAAGTAATTATCGATCGAGATTTGGATATGCCTACATTTAAAATGAATGATGGACATTATTGCTATGTATTTAACGTTACTAGCGGTATAAATCGGTGGTCAACAGATAGCGATTACAAAATGCAAGCAACTATGCTTAAGAAATTGTTCAACGTATTTGAGGGCGGTGAGCAATTTATGATTGTTACTAAAAATGACCAAGATACTGGTATGCTTCAGCTTGAAAAAGAACTGGTAAATGAAGAGGATTTTGATGCTGAAAAGAATCCAGATTATAAACGAATGTCTGATACGCGTAAGTTATTGCTTCATCGTGTTGCAACGCAGGAGAATGGTCGTAGTGTTCAGCAGTATGGTATTTTAAAAATCAAAAAGAAAAATCTTAATCGTTGCTATAAAGCGTTAAGAAATAGTTCACGTTTAATACGTCCTGCCGAACATCCAGCGGATGTTTTGCTTAGTACTATGGGTCTTGAAGCCGGTATTGAACAACGAGAGGAGGACTAAATTTGAAGTTATTTCATAAGAAGAAAAAAGATAAAGATGAAAGTTTAGTCCTTAATGATTATCGTGAGCAATTCAGTTGGCGCGTCTTTTGGGATGAACAAGTTGTTGGTCGAATTAAAAAGATCAAGCAATTTCTTAAAGATCATGGCATTTTATTTTTCTTGCTTTCTCCGTTTCAATATAAAAATCGATTAATTACTAAATTGGTTTTGATTGTATTCGGTATTTTAGTTGGTATTGTTCCTCGAAGTATTAGCATGGTTAACTCAATTAAAGCACGCAATGCTGCTAGCGAAATTGCACAAGCACAAGATTCGGCTACTGCGTCAATTCAAGTGCATGCGTTGAAATCTAGTCAGTATCATAATCAACATGTACTTGTTTTTGAAATCAATGGCGATACTAAAAATAATGTATCTTCTAGAACTAGTGATTATAAGGTTACGTTATCAGTTAATCGAGGCGTGGACGATCCGCAACATGTTTCATATAAATATAAAATATTGCCTGTAAGCAGTTCAATGAGACTGCTTGTTGTATATGTTGATAATCGGAAGCAAACTGATGATACTGGTGTTTATAATTTAAATATTCATCAGACTAATGAAGCTAAAATGGATACGCCAATTGAAATCGTATTATCAAAAACTCAGAAGCATAGTAAATTATTTGGTAAGCATGGTATTGATTTGGCTGCATTATCTGAGAGTATTGTTAATGATTCTGATGATAGTAGTGATAAGCATGCAATCAAAGATGCTAAAAAAGATTTACAAAAGCAATTACGTATTTATCGCGTTAACGAAGAACGATTGAATCAAATGGGTATGAAGATAAAACCAACATATAGCGATGTTAAAAAAATAGTTGATAAGCATTTGATTTTGACATATATTAATGATAATTCTACTGTATATGCTACCGTTGGTAAGACGTTGCCAACTGTGGATGATATGCCGGATACTAGTGCAAGTATTACATTTAGAGGTAAGACATATTCTACAACAGATACTAATAATGCTGATTCTAATGATTCAAATAATGATCAAACAAATGCGGCTAGAGATACAGAATTGCCACAGGTTTCTTCATATTTGGATAGTATTTATGGCAGTGTGTCAACTTTGAATTCAGCTAGACAAGCTAAGTTTAATGCCTTATCAAACGTAGAGGATGTACTTACGCAGTATATTCATCCGTCTAATATGGGCAAACGATATTGGGTTAAGAAGTAAGGAAAATAACATGGATTTAAAAACATATGCAACGTTGCAGAAATTAAAAAATAATAGCGATTTGCTTGAACATGTCATGTCTAATAAGACGCTATCAATTACTGATGTCTCTGAGTATTTTAAACCGTTATTAGATAGCCAAAAAAATGATGATGTTTCCTTATTAGTTGAAAATTATCCTAATTATTTAGCTAAAATAATGAAATTGCGTTATAAACAAATAGGTAATGATAAGTTTGAAGTGAGTGGCGAAATTAATGATCGGTTACTTGAAACTATTAGAATCCTTTCAAACGATAATAACCACATGATCATTGAAAAGGCATTGAATGCTAATACAAATTTATTTGGTGATCATCAAATTGATATTAATCATTTAAGTATTAATTTGGATCCTAATTCAAATGTGAATTTGACAAATTTTAATACTAAACAAGATGCATCTGATGTTAAACAAGATGTACCTACAGATGCTAAACAGGATGCATCTACTGATGTTAAACAAGATGTACCTACAGATGCTAAACCGGATGTATCTACCGATGTTAAACAAGATGCATCTACTGATGTTAAACAAGATGCACCTACCGATGCTAAACAAGATGCATCTACTGATGTTAAACAAGATGCACCTACCGATGCTAAACCGGATGTATCTACCGATGTTAAACAAGATGTATCTACAGATGCTAAACAAGATGTACCTACAGATAGTAAGCAAGATGTACCTACAGATAGTAAGCAAGATGTATCTACAGATAGTAAGCAAGATGTACCTACAGATGCTAAACAAGATGCACCTACGGATACTAAGCAAGATGCAGATACTGATAGTAAACAAGATGTACCTACAGATGCTAAACAAGATGCAGATACTGATAGTAAACAAGATGTATCTAAGGTTGAAACTAAACCTGCAAAAAAGGAGCTTACAGATGAGCAAAAGCAATTAGCATATGATCAAAAAGTAGCTAATACGTTACGTGAAGCAATGCATTATCTTTTGCAAGAAATTAAGAAATACAAATTGCATGAACAATTGTCAGGTATTAACACTAATGATTTAATGGTTCAATAATGAAAGGACATAGACATGACAAAATTAGAAGAATTAGGATTAGATAAAACGGCAATTATGAATGGAGATGAAGCTGAATTCTCTCCTGTTGACAATAAAGATCGTAGAAATAAAGCTATTGATTTATATAATGGTGAAGTTGTAGATAAGGTTATTTCTGCTGTATTTACAGATTTACGGGATGCATATGATACTATTGATAAATTGACTAATGAGCGTAATCAAGCGCAAGATCAAGTAAATCAATACAAAGATCAGTTAAATAGAATGACAACATATGTCAATAAACAAGGAAATATGGAGCAATCGCTCAAAAAAAGCATGTCGGATGTGACTCATTTATCTGGTCAATTAACTACGTTACAAACGGAGATTAAAAACACTAAAGTACAATTAGATAATGCTAATAAATCTCGTGATGATATTCAAAGTAAGCTTAATGATATTCAAACGCAAAGCGAAGCGCTTCGAAGAGAAAAACAGGATGCTGAAAATAAAGTTAATGAACTATCTGCAAATCTTGAAACAGCAAATAAACAACTTAAAGATTATGATCAACGTCAAACTCAATTAGCTGAAAGTATTACCGCTGTTATCAACTCATTATCGGATAGATATGGTGAATTTTTAGATAAAATTGATAAAGATAAAAAACGTTTAGCAAATGTAACTACGGGATCGAATGATGCAAATGTTGATTTAAATGATCCATCAGCAGGATTTGATGCTAATAGTTTTATGGATGAAAATATTCAAGATAATTTGCCAAACGATTCGTTACCTGAATAAGCTTAAAAGACCTAAATATGGGTCTTTTTTTTTGTTCTTGAACGTCTTACCATATTGAAAAACAAGGAAATTTCAAGATACAATAATATCGATAATATGATAGAGGGAGATACGGCCAAATGCTAAAAAAGAATAAACATAAATCAGCATTAGCACTTGCTGCTTTAGCAGGATCTGGATTAATGACACAAACGGCTAATGCCGATCAAGTTATTTACTCCAATGAGAGTGGTAAAGGTACTACGACTAGTGATGATAAAACTGGCGTTCCTAATCAAAGCGAAATTAATACAATTAATAGTACTATTCGTAATTTACAAACCAAATCTAATGGTATCATTCGTATTAGCGATAATGTTAAAACTGTTGATAGCAATAACTTACCTAACATTACTAATAAATTATCAACACTAAGTAATTTAATTACACAATATAATTCGTTAAAGGATCAATTAGAAACTCAAAATAATTCTAATGAAGCTTTAAATGGTATTCGAGGTGTTGATAATACTCAAGATGTTACTGGAAAAGATTTAGATGGTACTATTTCAAATTTGCAAAATTTGATTAAGACTATGCAAGATGATGTTAACTACAATAAGACTGTAGTTGCAACTAATGCAAATCAAACGTCGCAAGATCGTTTCTTAACCGATAAAGTTCGCGAAATTAATCAATCTATTACTGGTGCGGCTAATAGTATTAAGCACTATAAAGATGGTATTTTTGGCGATATGGATATGGTTAAGCGTAAGAGCGAAGATTCAATTGCTCAAGGTGGTATTGTAGTTGATAATACTGAAACTCAAAAGATTAACACTATCAATACTAATCAACATATCAGCGATAAAAAGACATATGTAAGTACTCTTGCTGAAGCTAACAGTAATGCTGCGAGAATTTTAAACGATATTAAGAAGCAGAATGAAACTAACCATGTTGAAGCTGGAAGAGCTGCAGCATATCGTTCAAATGCACTTTATAACATTGATGATGTCAATGTCTGGCTCAAGAATATGCGTCAAAAAGCTAAAATCGGTAAAGCTGAAGCTGATAAGCATCAAACATCTATCAAGCATATGGAAGACTATAAAGCTGATGAGCAAAAACGTATGCAAGATGCTATTAATGATTATAAATCTTCAGGTTATGTTGATGTCGATAACTTAAACGGCATGAATAATGCGTTGAATGGTATTAAAAATTCTACTATTACGCATGAACAAGTAACTGTTGGCCAAAAAGATCCTATTGATTTTGGTGATATTGGTCAAGCTCCTGATGTACAAAATGGTAGTCAAGATGGAACTATTCATGCTACTAAGGATACTGAACTTACAAAATTAACGGATGGTATTAATAATGCTATTGCAAAAGCTATTAAGAATGATGCAGATGCAAATAAATCAATTGATGATGCTAAGAAAGCAAATGATCAAGCAATTGAAACCATTCATAAAATGGCAGAACAATCTCGTCAATATAAGGCTGCTAAGGATTTATACGATCAACGCGAAGCTGCTTATAATCAAGCTATGAGTTCTTTTGATACTGCAATTACTGTATATAATGATGCAGTTAATACATTTCATGATGCGCAAAAGCAACATGATCAAGATGTCGCCAACTTTAATAAAGCTAAGGCTGAATTTGAAGCTGATGATCGAGCATATCAAGACGCGATAACTAAATTTAATGCGGCTGATCAAAAATTCAATAGTATTAAAGATAAATATAAAAATGTTGTTGATTCAGATGCACAAGCCAGATGGGATGCATCAGTAAATGCGTATAATCAAGCTAAAACTGAATTTACGCAAAAGCAAAATGAATATGCACAAAAGAAAGCTAATTATGATGCAGCTGTCAATACGTTTAATCAACGTGAAGCTGAATACAATAATGCAAAAAATACGTTTGATCAACAAACGCAAGCATATCAAGACGCTAAGACTAAGCATGATCAAGATATAGCTAAATATAATGAATTAAAACGCAAATCATATGATAGCGATGATGCATATAATGCAGCTTACGCTCAATATGAACAAGCTAGTCAAAAATATGCTCAAGATAAAGCTCAATATGATAATGATGTTGGTACTTATAGCCAAACATTAGCTGAATATGCTAATAAGAAAAAGCAATATGACCAAGATGTAGCTACATTCCGTCAAAAATTAGCAGCATATGAAGATGCAAAAGCTAAGTATGAACAAGCTCAAAATCAAATCGATAGTTTAAACGATCAAGCTATTAATGGTATTGATGACTTCAATGCTCGGTATTCTACATATGTACAGAATCATGATAAGTATTTAGCAGACTCGAATGCATATAATTCGGCTATGAAAAAATGGAATGCATGGAAAAATGAGTGGAACACTAAGTATCATGATAAATATCCAAATGTTCCTGATGCTGATACCGCAGCGAATATGCTTAAAAATGGTACATGGAAAGATATAGAAATAACAAGTGGTAGTTCTAATGGCGTATTATCTGGATCTGACAACGATCGTAAACAAGCCATTAAAAACGAAGTGCATAAATTATTTGGTGGTCCAGGTAATGATATGACTAAATTGGATGAAGATGTTGATCATATGAATTTATCATATCAAGATGAATTAACTGGTAAACTAGATAAATTAAATACATATAATGATAATGCATATACTATACGTGCAGGTGTTTCACAATATGATGTTATTTCGGCAATAAGACGTGCACATTATAATTCAAATATAAATAATGGCGATGCACGAAATGGAACACAATATACGTCTGGATATTTTTGGACAAATCCAGCATTGCAACACGCTATGTGGCTGCATGTGCCTGGCGATGGTAGATTCTATCATGGTACTGCACAGGGTGTTATTAATTATATGGAAATATCTACTAATACGGGACTTAATCCTAATGTTCCTAGTCCGTGGGTTGTAGATAATTTTAAATATTGGCCGTGGGCACATGATTATAAAACACAATATGATAATTCAAATTATGTAACATTAGGATCTATCGGCGAAAATGATAGTGCATCTTTAGTTGTTCCAGATGCATTTAGATATTTAGATAAAAATGGTAAATTTCATTGGGTACCAGTAGAAATTCATATGACATTAAAAGCTGCAAATGGTCAATCATTGCTTCAATGGTATAGAGATCATGATTATAACTCTCCGCTTGGCCATAGTGGTAATTATAAATTGCTTACTATGTTTTCAGTTTCTGCTGGTTCTGGAAAATTGCATATTGGTGGTGGATATGTACTTGGATATTACCAAAATGGTGGTATTGGTTCAGGTGGAGCACTTGACCACGGACATGGTGAAGGATTATTATTAACTAATTTGAAATCTACTGGTCGTGGTGGACAAGCTTTGGCTGAAAATATAAATGCTGTTGATTTCAAAAACAAGCGTAAAATGACGCCTAATGATTTTACTCGTGGGTCAGAAGGTAACCAAATATATAATACTGATGGCATTTACTATGAATTAGTTAAAAATGTCGGACATACTAATGCATTTGTTTCACCTATGGGCTTAGGTGCTATGTATGGGGCAGGAACCAGATTAGAAGTATCAATGGAACCTGTTCGTGCATATACTAAAAAAGATGGTGATAATTGGACATTAGAATCAACTGTCAGTGATGACGATTGGACTAACATTAAAGATGCTATTCAGTATATGCCTGTAGCAATTGGAGATATTGATGATAAGCAAGATTTAGAAATTTCGAAAGGAAATGTTTATTATAAAGCATTAGATGGTCAGAATGGGTTTACGGTTACTAAGAACGGAACGGCATCCGTAATTAAAGGAACTAGATCGGATCAACAAACGCTAAAAGATGATAATGCAAATATTGTAGGTGATTTTGAAGTTATTATTGATCAACATGATACGACAAAATCGGTATCATCTGTACGATTATCACCTGAATCTGAAAATCCATATATGTCTACAGATATTTCGATTGGTGGTACTGGTCCTAGTTCATTGGCACCTGTAGAAGGTGTTAAAATTCACCCTCAGGAAAAACCAATCCCATCAACACCCTCAACACCCCCAAAGATTAATACTCCTCAAACGCCAACCACTCCAGATGCACCTACACCTCCACCATCATTAGCCGTGCCGCCAACTATTAAAGTTCCACCTGTTCCACCTGTTCCACCTGTTCCACCAAAGAAAATCATTCCATCTAATACCGCAACAGGTAAGGTATCTGACGTCACAATTAATAATCCTGATGCTAAAGCTAAAACTGCAGGACATTATGAAATTAATTCAGCTATTGAATATCTATATCCTGAAGGTAATACTGGCAATACGCCTAGAAATGCATCTGGTACATTGATTTTAGATACAATTAAGGCTATTGCTGCTAAAGAAAAGAAAGCAGCATCTAACACGTCAATTATTGTTAGAAAACGTGATGATCGTGAAGTTAGAACTGCATCAGGTAATTCATTAACGGTTCGCGTTAAAAATAGACAAGTTAAAACTGCATCAGGTAATTCATTAACGGTTCGCGTTAAAAATAGACAAGTTAAAACTGCATCAGGTAATTCATTAACGGTTCGTGTTAAAAATAGACAAGTTAAAACTGCATCAGGTAATTCATTAGTGGTTCGTCAAAGAGCTACTACAGGTATCGGCTCAGTTACTACGCCTATTGGTGTAGTGGACAACAAGGGTCAAGCACAAAAGGCGTATGATACTAATAATAATCAAGTATTGTTAAATGGTGCAGTGCCTGTTGTACAACAACTTTGGAATGGTCAATATCAAATTGATATGTCAATTTATTCAGATACTAGTTTGATGAAGACTACCAAAGAAGCAATTCAAGCTTGGAATGATGCACTTAAGAAGTATAACGTTCAAATAAATGCTACATATACTGATGATATCAATGCGTTGAAGAATGGCGTTACTATTGCTGTTATGGATTCGAATGACAACAATGAAATTGCAAGTTCATGGCAAAAACCAAATCAAACTGACATTACCATGTCTCAAAATGCAGGTCTTACCACTGCTGTGATTCGTGACATTTTAAACGGTAATGGTATCAATGATGTGTATAATGCTAGCGGTACTATTACTGCAGGAGACACCTTAAGGAATTCTATTTTTACTGTTCAAATTAATAGCGAAGGTTTGAGTCGATTAGGTACTACTAGTACATTAGCTAAAAAGACATTAACGCATGAATTAGGACATGTCTTTGGTTTGAGTCATGATAATTCTGATAGTTTGATGACTACATCAGTTGGCAATAGTGAATTTACTGGCATTATTTCAGATAAAGATGCTAAACTTGCGGCTGAACAGCTTATTGCTGATCCAGTTCACCCAACTGATTTATTCTTGAATTAAAAAAACGTGCAAAAAAAAAGATATCGTATGATATCTTTTTGAAAGAACTCACACATGTGGGTTCTTTTTTTTATGTTCTAATGGACGTTACAAGATTCGAACTTGTGACCGAACGGTTATGAGCCGTTTGCTCTAACCAACTGAGCTAAACGTCCGTAAATAAAATCATTTTTTGATCTTATTGTAAATTTTAATAATTTTTGTTTTAGTAATTAATAATAAGATTTTAAATGATCTAAATATTGATATATTTTCGTTATGTCTACTATATTCTTGTTTTATGTCTAATGTGATTAATAGCCAAGCAATAATGCAACTCAATAATAAAATTAATAAATTAGTCATTAGAATAATCCCTGGAATAACCCCTATATACAGGGAAACAACTGTCTTTTAATGTAGCAAAGTTTTTTACACGAAAGAATAACCCCTATATACAGGGAAACAACTCTTACTAAAACTTGATTATATCAAGCTTTTTAAGTTTTACAAATGTTACATTTAGCGTCCAAATACAAATACTTGAACTTTTTTTAACTTTTTTTTAATCTCTACGCTTTTTATGGAACAAACCAAAGCTCAAAGTAGTTACAGCGAGACCTAAGACTGATAATACAGACAAATCTTTAGTGCCTGTTTGTGGCAATTCGGATTTAGCTTGCTTAGAGTCAACATCTTTATGATCAGATTTAATAGTTACATGATCCGATACTGTTGACATATGACGATTTGACAATGGTTTGACTGCTTCAGTTCCTGTATCATGCTTGACATTAACAGTTACAACACGACCAACAACTTGAGATTTGACATCGGTAGCCATAGTATGATCAATAGCATCTGATTCGACATTTCTGTCATAATTAGACTTATTTACATGATCGACAGCTTGATTTACTTGATTATCAAATGCTTTGCGAGCATCTTCTTTGGCTACTTTATCCTTTAGTTTGCTATATTCTACATGAACTGACTTGTTATTTTCAATAATTTCCTTATTTGATGCAATTCGGTCAGTTAATGTCTTAATAGTATTTTCAGACTTAGCAATATCAGTATCTAACTCTTTAATCTTGCTATCTAATTTAGCGACATTTTCTTTTGCGAGATTATATTCTTTAGCTGCGTTATCATAAACTTTTTGTGCGCTAGCTACTGAATTTTGCTTTTCTGCCAAGTCTTTATCGGACTTAGCAATAGCATTAATTAGATCTTTATGAGAGTCTACATATTCATCATATGCTTTTTGCGCCTTGATTAATTGCTTATGCGTTTCATCTTTTTGAATCTTAGCTGTATCTAACTCAGCACGTAAGTCGTTTAACTTAGGTGCTAATTCGCTAAGTTCTTTATTAATGCTATTAAGCTTCTTCTTGGCATTTGCAATTACTTGACTTACGCCTTGTTGATCTTTCTTCAAGCTTTCAACACGGTTATTAGTATTAGCAACATCATTCTTAGCATTATTGTATTCATTAATAATGTTGTCATGTTGCTTACTATATGCATTAAACGCATTAGTAGTGTTATCTCTTGCTTGAATTAATGCTGGTTGTGCAGCCTTTAATTCGTCAACATGCTTAGACACTTGACCAATTTGACCTTGAACTGTACCTTGTTCAGTCTTAGCATTAGCTAATTTAGCAGATAAATCAGTAATAGTCTTTGTTAACTCATTTACTCTAGTTTGTGATTGAGCAATATGATCATTCAATGACCTAATTTGATTATCTAAATCAGTCTTTTGACCTTGCAAAGTATTTACTTCATTCTGAGCAGCCGCGTAAACTTGTCCAGCTTGAGAACTATCTGAATTATCAGTAGGAATTACATCTTTAACATTGAACTTGTTATAATCAATTGGATGTGATAATGGATTTCCAGGAATTGTATTATCCACAATAGTTTCTAAATTAATTCCAAAATCCCCAGCAATTGCACCATTTTCTTCATGAGGTGCATTTGCCATGATGGCAAAACCAAAATATGTTGGGTCTTCTTCATTATGATTCTTATAATTTGTATTATCCCACATATTCATACTTGTAACAATTGATGCATGTAGCCATTCGCCTTGTTCATAATTAAACATCCAACGAGTGACAGCATTATATATATTGTGCTTTAAATCATCCATGTTTTTAATGCTAAATGATCCAAAACGACCATCAAGATCACTGTCATAATAGGTGCCATAGAAACCAGCTTCTCCCCCCATGTCAGGTTCTACGCCGTTTTCAACTAATGCTTTATTAATTGCCTTTGTATCATGACCTGGGTGGCTTCCATCAACATTACCGTTAGCAAAATCATCGGCTGGGTGATCTGCTTCATAATACTTAGCTACGTCATTCGCATATTTTAATGATCCTACAGTTAACTTTACAGGCTTTTTACCCATTTGGGTACGAATTTGGTTGACCAAATTAATACCAAATTTGTTAGCTTCTAGTCGTTCCTCATAGGTTAAATGCATCATGTCAATTTTGTGTTCTTTATCTTTTGCATTATGCTCGAAGTGATTCATTTCTGCTTCTTGCTTTGATAAATCACCTAATTCTTTAACCATTTCAGCATCATTTTCAGGAGTCCATTGTACATAATTTGGATCATGATTATCATTCCACTTATGAAATGCTTTATTGAATTCAGGCGTGATAACAATCTTAGTTTGATTTTCACTTTGTGAATCTAATGCACTCTTTGCTTGATCACGTTTAGCGATAGCACTAGTTAACTTACCATTCACATCATTGTTTTGCTTGGTCACATCATTTAACTTAGCTTGACTTTGGTTCATGTCAGTCTTAGTATTAGCTAAATCTTTATTAGCGTTGTCCAATTGACCTTGAGTGCTATTAACAGTCTTAGCTAAATCATCATTCTTAGTTTGCAAGTCAGCTAATTGCTTTTGACTTTGAGCCAAATCAGTTTCATTTTGCTTTAAATCCTGAGCTGCTTTTTCTGCTGCTGACTTCTTAGCATTATATTCATTTTGAATAGGTGCATAATCCTTTTGTACTGCATCAAAATGCTTTTGAGCTTGAGTTGAATCAGCTTGAGCCTTATTTAATTGCTCATTAACATTATTTAAGGTTTCAGTATTGGTCTTGATTTCGCCTTCAACGTTAGTTCTTTGATCAAGCAAATCAGTTTGCTTATTTTGCGCATTTTGAACTTGACCAGTTAAATCATTAACTTTTTGATCTAATTTCTTTTCAGCGTCTTGAGCAGTATGTACCGCATTTTCAGTAGTAGTATCATATTGAGCGTGCAAATCCTTATTTTGAGCTTCAGTTTGAGTTAATTCTTGTTTAGCATTGTCTAACTTAGTTTGAGCGTTTGAAACTGCATTTTCTTTAGCTGGCAAAGTATTTTGAGCTTCAGTTTTAGCTGATTCTGCTTGCAGTTTAGCTACTTGATCTTGTTTTAATTGATCTTGCGTCTTTTGAACAGTTTCAGTATCTTGCTTAATTTGACCTTGTGCAGTCTTATCTTGAGCAACGGCTTGTTTTTCTTGCGTTGCTTTTGTGTTTAATTGATCATGCAAATCAGTATTTTGATCCTTAGTTTGCTCAACCATTGCCGCGTGTGCAGTCTGAGTATTAACAGTTCCTACTGCACCTAAAGCTAATGCAGATGCACTAGCATACATAATCTTTTTACCTTTGTCTTTCATTTTTAATAATCTCCTTGTTTCTTGGCTTAATAGCCATCTAAAATAATTATATCAGATACGAAACATTTGCAGGAATAACCCCTATGAATAAATATTTCGTATGAAATAACGTTTATATGCAGGGAAACGACAACTCAGTATGCAAATATTTCAATATCTTCATTAGTTAAATGGGGTTTGGGGCATTAATATGCCCCATTTTTTTGTTTTTACGTATGTAAAAACAAAATTTTGGTTTTGCATAATGTTATTTATGTTAATTCACTATCTGTTTAATCTAATGTCTGTTTGCTACTATATATCATGATTAAACATAAGGGTGTGATAACTTGAAAATTTCAAATGATATTGTAGATAAGCCAGCTAAAAAATCTGCAAAAAAACGATCGCTTAAAACTAAGAAAACTAAACGACAAAAAACAACGCCAGCAAAAAAGCTGATTATTAATGTTCCTACCAATAATCGGCCCAAATTAGTAGACGAAAAGGTTATGAGACATCATAACTTCCTATCATCTACTAATTCGATGCTGACAAAAATATATCAATTGTCTAAATATACGGGTAAAGGTGCTAGACCTAATACATATATTAGTGATTATGAACCTCATCATGTTTCTGCAATTATGAAATTAACTTTGAATATTATGCAGACTAACGAAATGAACTACGATTGGTCATTAATATTATGGAATATTTCGCAACAAACCGATTTATTGCCTGAAGATTGCTACGTTACATTCACTCGTATTTTTGAACGACGTGATGATAAAGTTGTTCATAAGAAAGTAAAACGTAGAAAATATTTAGCTATTCTTTCTAGTGGAAACTCAGAAAACATTAAACGCCAAGGTAAAGCCATTTCGCATGATATGCAATTACTAAATGCTGTTGATTCTGGTGATAGTGTTATTTCTTTTGGTGCTGAAGCTATCGTTACTGCACCGGATGAATTAAAATTAGAAGCCAGCGTTGATGCAGTCAAAAACTATATCAATGCTAATGATGAAACGCGAGGACTTACTTATTCATTAGATGTGGGTAGACAAAATAAGCCATTTATTATTTTTGGTCCCGATGAAGTAGCAGGAAACAAACAAGTATTTACCGATATGGTCTCATATGATGCAGGTCAAACTGCATTATTCGTTGATAGTGGGGGAGACAGACGAATAGGAAGTGAATATATTGGCGTGTCTGTTGGTAAATTAATTAGATCACATGCGGCTTATAATTTTAAAAACCATGCATCATTATTTGTTGGCAATGATACAACCGATAAGACTACGACATTAGGCGGAGATATTGATGGGCATAGTCAAATATACTTATCGAAAATTGTGAGTCGAGCTTATTTATTAAGTGGTAAAACAGTCATCCATTTTGTAGCTGATGATGCATCGAGCGTCAAATCGCTTCTCGATTTTCCAATAGCGGATAGTAAGAAAGTTTTAGCTGATACATCTAAAGGTTTACTTAATATTATTGAAGCTATTGATGATGACAATGCAATGCATGAATCAAAAGATAGACTATTATCTCGTTTCCCAATGCATATTAATAATATTATTACGTTGCTATCTCAGTTCAGACAACATAGTAGTCAAATTAATTTAGCTGATAATTTCTCAAATTTAGCGCGTGATATCTTAATTGATTTCTTTGTTAAAAATAAATATTGGTCAACAGATGCTAGACGTAATCCAAATAATATCCGGTTATTTGGATATCATGAGAAATATAAAACGTTGGCTGATTTTGGACAATACGTTAGTGAACGTAAAAATGCTCATCGATATACCGATGATGATCAAAAAAAAGCGTTAATTGAACTAGATACAATTATCAACAATAATATTTTACCCACCATTCCGGCACTTGACACATATACTAAACCTGTTATTGATAGGCTTGTACGTGCACCATATCGAGTAGTGGATTTAACAGGTATGGGTACTAATGCTCGATCTAGTATTTCTAATCCACCATTAAATGTGATGATGCTATCGTATTTAAATATTGTTTTGCCAACACTTAATAATGGTGATGTGATTATGATTCATGGTATTAGCCAAATGTCATCTATTGCACAAATTATTAAAACAATGATTGCTACTAGTGGATTAAATATTGATGTTGTTTATACGGAAAAGAACCAAAATAACGCAATAACTATGATGCATGCTACAAGCGATACGTTAGAAGTTGAAGATGATGAAACTCATCAAATGCATAAAGTAACTAGGCCACAAGCGCTTGATTTTACAATGGTCGATTTGTACCATAATCGGTGCGATAAGCTGATTGATACCTTCCATATGGATTCTGATTGGACAAAACAATTAACGAAAAACAAAGCTTCGTATTTTGTTAAAACAGACAATGGTATCGATTATATTTATTTAGACAAAATATTATAGGAAGGATATACAATGAAGCATAAAGTATGGCATAGATTGAAAAAATGGTCATTTGCTTTTGCAGCTGGTGCTATGCTGGCGGGTCCAATGATGTCAACGGGTGTTGTTTATGCGGTGGACTCTAGTCCCCAATCGAATTCGGTTAATACAAATACTAGTTCACCAACGCCCAATTATTATATTGATGGGAATACTACTGGCTATCAAAAAGAACAAAAGGAAAAAGACGCAAAAAAGGCCGGTGATAAAGTAGATAAAGAAGCTAAAAAAGATCGGGACGATGCGGCCAAAAAGGAAGATGAAGATTCAAATTCATCATATACAAAGTTCTATATACCATCTCGTTTATCTACTGCCTATCATGATGGGTTAGAAAAAATTGAAAATGAACCTCAAAATTCAGACAGCAAATCTAAGGATGAAGATAAAAAGTCAGATGGCAATAGCGAAACAATCTTTGAAAACGATATTCATCAAATCTTAGATGACGGACACTTTTTCAATGTTGGTACTTTAATTGGACCACTCAGTTTATCATCTGCTAATTCTGGTACAGATGCGGTTGCCCAAAATAGTTCAGCCGGCATGGATATTTTGGCTAAAAAGATGGTCGATTCTAAAGGAAATCCGGCAGGATTGCAATATTATGCTTTTGGTAAAGCGTTAAATCGCACAGCTGATACTGCACGTCAAATATCCCCTGATATGTCATCTGATAAATTGGCAGCGACACTTCATAATGTTGGTATTACTGTATCAGATATGGGTATAAAATTACTTGATATGTCTTCTCCCGCACCACTTATTTTAGGATTTTTTAATGATAAGGAATTAGCTAAGAAGCAAAATAAAAATAATATTTTAGTAAACTTTGTTGGTCGTAGCGATTTAGCTAGAAATATTATTACATTTTTCGGCTCTCCAGCTCCTGCTCCATTTAGCGGTGTGTCAACATCATGGATGATTGTAGCTATTATCATGCTATTTATGCTCGGATTATATGCTTTTGCAGCATTCTTTAGTCAATCAGCTTTATCAACATGGATGAAAAAATCAGCTGTTAAAATAGTAATTATTAGTGCAGCTATCCCATTATCTATGAAAGTATATGATTATGGTTTGAAATTGGTTGAACAATACACTGAAGGACAACATGTAGATGCTGATGACAATGCGCTACAAAATAATCTGGGTTTATCTTTATGGGCATCATCTAATTTCTCAATGCCTGCGGATGTTAAATTAGTGGCTAATAATGGAAAGTTTGTATGGACTCCTGAAATTGTTGAAAAAATCAATTTACATTCCGCATATAAGCAAGGATACATTGGTAGTGAAAAAGCAACATCAGAAAATAAAAAAATTGTACTTCAAAAATTAGCAGAATCTGAAAATAAAGATAATGCTATTAAAATTCAATGGACAAAAGTCTTACAGCAAAATGATAATAGATATTATCACACTGATGATTTAAATGCCGTTGCCGATGCTCTTGGTAGCACCCAAAAAATAGATATTAAAGGTGAAAAGGGACAAAAGAAAGCACCTACTCAAATAGGATATTTAGATGGTGGTATGCGCGCTAGCGGAAATCCCGGTCAAGATGGGAACGGTAAAGTGACTTACTCATCTGACGGAAGTCGTTGGGGGTTCTCACCAATTAGTGCATATAATCTGACAAATACTAATTTCAGTTCTAACGGTATTTCTATTAAAGATAATATGGAAAAAACTTCAATGCCTGTTATTGCGGGTGCTGTTACATCATATATGGATCCTAATGAAGCTAAATTCTTAGTGACTTCCCAAACTCAAGACCGGCAATTAAAACATGCACCAAATTTGATTACGGCTGTTTTATCATTCTTAATGATTTTTTGGTCGATTAAAGCTATGATTTTAATTTTGACTAATGGTATTGGCGGACTATTATTTGGTGCAGGCAGAACATCTCTAGGTTCTCCAGCTGGTGCTGGTCAATTAGTTGGCGGGGTTGTTGCACTAATTCTTGGTGTCTTAGGTGTGTCTTTATTATCTACGTTTTTACTTCAAGCATTAGATATTATTTACGGTTTTTGTGATGGCATGCTATCTAAAGTACCAGGATTTTCGGGCATGTTTGATATATTCGATAGTATTTCCAAATGGGCGGGTAGCGTTCCATTCTTTGGTAAATTAATCTCAGCTGCATGTGCATCAATTTCTGGACTTATTAGCAGTATACTTACATTAATCTTGGGTGCATCATTCTTTAAAATTCCGCTTATGGCGTTTGGTCAAGGTATGGCTAGTTTACCAGATAAATTTGCAGCTGGTGCTGTTAGAATGGAACAACGTATTACAGGTGACTACTCTACTCCAGCAGGCCATGCTATAGGTACTGGCGGTAAACTTGGCGGTGCTATCTTAGCTGGTGGTAAAGGTCAAGCTGCAGCCATTAGAAATGGTGCATCTATGGCGCTTGGCGGTCTTGGTAATATGTTTAGTAAGAATGATAGCGTCAACAAAGACGAATCTAATAAAGAAGAAAACAAGAATGAGGAAAAGAATTCATCAAATGAAAAGAATAATGAGAAGAATGCAGCTAGTGAAAAGACTAATGGTGATAAGCAATCAATAGCCGAGAATAAAGGCGAAAAGAAAGATAGTCAAAGTACAACTAAAGGTAATGAAAAGACGTCATCTAATGATAAATCTAGTGAAAAAGAAAATGATTCTGATACAGAAAATGCACCAGACGAAGCTCCAGATGGCGACAATTCTGAAACTATGACCCCTGAAACAGGAGATGAAAAGGATGCTGATTCAAATCCTGATGAGTCTGTAGCTCAAGATGGATCAAATGCTGAAAATCCTGAAGGCAGCGGAACAGAAGATGGTGCGGAAAAAGATGCTAATGGAAATGCTGGCGATTCCGTATCTACAGAAGAAAATAGTACACAAGAAGGTAATTCAGACGAAACTTCAAGTTCTGAAGAAAATACTGAAGCCGCTAAGGATACTGATTCAAACCCTGATGATTCTGTGGCTCAAGATGGTACATCACTTGATCAATCGAATGAAGAAAATCAAGAGAATAATCAAGAAGGTAACTCCGAGCAAGTTGATTCTGATCAATCTATGAATAGTGATGAATCTACTCAAACTGAAGATCCGAACGCTAGCGATGTTCCTGATTCAGACGATGATCAGTCAGTTGCTGATAGTTCAACTAACGATGGTGAATCTGATCCAGATAATGATGATATACCAACGTCAGATAAGGATGATACGATATCTACTGAGCAAAACAATACTCAAGAAGGTAATACAGAAGAAAATAATAATGAACAAGCAGTGAATAATGATGCATCAATGGCTAAGCAAGATGAAACTAATAGTCAGCAAAACAATAGTGCGGATAAAGCTGTGAGTCAAAATTCATCATCAGCTCAAATTAATAATACGCCAGATACAAAAGCAGATAATAAAGCGTCAATGGCCGAAAACAAAGCTAATGCTGCTGCAAATGCAGCTAAGCAATTTGCTAATAAAGCTAGTGGTAAAAGTCCAGCAAATGCTAATGCTGCTGCAAATGCAGCTAAGCAATTTGCTAATAAAGCTAGTGGTAAAAGTCCAGCAAATTCAGAAAGTGCTAAACAAGATTCTATTTCAAATAAGTCTACTGCACAAAAGTCAAATACTGGTACTAGTGCATCTAAATCACAAGCTTCTAGTGCGGATAGTGCTTCAAATCCACCAAACGGTTCATCTTCAAATCCGCAAAAAGGTTCAGCATTGTTAAATAAACATAAGAAATTAAAAGGTACAACACAAATTGCTGCTGGTTTAACTCAAATGGCTGGTGGTATGACAGGTACGCAAAATATTACCGGCCATATCTATAATGCAGCCAATAAAGCTACTGGCGGAGACGAAGCTAATAAAGGCAATAACTGGAAAGCAACTAAGAAAGTAGTTGCTGCGCCGATAAATTTAGCACAAAAGATGAAGCGTATTAATGAACAAAAAGAACGTAGTTCATATGGACCAAGCGTTCCTGCAAACGATCCTAACATCGGATTGAATAATAGCGAAAATACAGCTGATCCAAATATCGGATTAAATAATAGCAATACAACATTTAGTTCCGATCAATCGGTAAATGACACAATTAATAATGCAATTAATGCTGCTAATAATTTCAATGAGATTATTAACGGAAATGACAAAGATAATGGATAGTGTATAAATATGAAAAATATTCATGCACCACCACGTCATACGGTATTGATACTTAAATAAACAGTTGAATATAATAATTATGATTAAAATTGAAAGGAAAGATAAATCATGTTTGATTTAGCTATTAAAACAAATTTATTTCTAGCAGATGGTGGCCGTGGTTGGGGCGGTTTTAAAGACGATTTAACCAATTTCTTCAAAAACGGTATGGGTAATGGTGGTTTCAAGGGTATTGGAATTGCCTTGATGATTATTGGTATTGGTATGGCTGCATTGAGTTTTACAATGCACCACTTAAATCCACAATCAAGAATGCCTTCATGGGTTATCTGTTTAGTTATTTCTGTTATCGGCGGTGTTCTTGGCTTTGGTGTTGATGTGCCTATTCAATTCCTAGAAAGTGTTGGTCACTGGGTTGAACACCTGCTGGGATTTTAGCCCGTTTTATATTAAAAAAACACGCAAAAAAAATGCACTCATACGAGTGCTTTTTTTTGTATAAAAATTTAAGTTGTTCATAAATATTTTAAACGGGATCAATCAACTTGAATCCCATACTGTTTTTGTATACTCGATAATGTTTTGATTGAGATTGAAAATTAGTACTAGTTGAAGTGTTATCAAGCATGCTAAAACGTTTAGGAATCCATTGATTTCTTCCAATACGATACATTAATTCGTCATTGATATATGCTTTTTCATAAATCATATATTGCTCATTATTTTGTACTGTTTTATCTGTTAACATACCATTACGATTATATAATCGGCATTCAGATATCATAGTCAGATTGGAATCAATACAATTGACCGTTAAAATATTACTATCTGACTTATGGTCTATTGCATTATTCAAATTGTCTTGACTATCTTTTAATTGTGCATCCGATAATTTATTCATAGTTCCAGTCATACTGACCAATTTATCAATATATTTATCTTGATATTGTGTTCGAATATGCCAGTTAGCAATATCATTAATTGCATTAACTACGATATACAAATTTTGAATGGTTGAGTCATCTAAAAATATATTAATGAATTTCAATGCATTATATTGATCATGAATTAAACGGATATCTTCCGCTTTATCTGGATATGTGAAATTGCTTAATAAATTATTGATTTTATCCGATACATCACTCGTATCTAGATTATTTAAAATACGATCATGTTTTTGCATGATTAAGTCATTTACTTGCTCAATTTGTCTATATGACATAATGTCACCACCTTTAATAAATTATTGATTTTATCCGATACATCACTCGTATCTAGATTATTTGAAATCTGATCATGTTTTTGCATGATTAGTTCGTTTTTAGCTAACTCAAATTTTTCATTTAATAATTCCGTTCGTCTGTATTAATTCTTTGATTGTGGCTATTTCTTCATCGGTTAATAAATGGCTAATTGCAAAAATATTTAAAGGAGTTTGAGACTTTAGATTAAGATATTTAATAAATCTACGGTCTTCTGCGATATCATCAAAATGTCCTAAATGTCCTTCTGCTGTGGAATTTAACTGTTCTTCTAGTAAAAGGTTAATTAAATCATCAATGTCAACAAAAGTATACTTGGCTAATTCAGATTCAATGGTTTTATCATTTTGCCAATAATTTGTTAATAGTGACGGTTCATTACTATAATATTTATTTAGTAAATAAGCTAACAATTTATAGTTAGCTGTTAAATATTCTAATGATCCATCATCTGGATCAATAGCAAATAATAGTTTTTGTTTGTCTGGTGTAAATGTCATAATATGGTGTCTTCTTTCAATTATTAAATCTTTATTTAAAATTCTGAATCATCAGGCCATTCAATAACATACCAAAGTCCCGAAAAATGAGTCAATTTCAAATTATGATTGCTTTTATCATTTAATTGATCAATAACGTGTTCTAAGTGCTTAAGCGTCTCACCATAATCTGTAGTTTGTATATGTAAATCTGGAGAAGCAAATGACAAATAATTACTAATATCCGAAATGGCAAACGTTAATGTTGTGTTTCCTTTTTGAGCTGCATAATTCATTAATGGCGCTAAATATTTAAAGATTTGTTGATCTAATTTATCGTCAATTGATCCTTTTTGCTGATTTTTAATATATGTCGTTACAATTACTAAGTTATCAACATATGCCATAATTTTCTTCCTGATTATGAAATATTATATTTCGTAATATTACCTTTCTATTTAGTTTCGTAACTTAAATGGGGATGTGGGGATATATATCCCCAATAAAAGCCAGTAGGTATCTACTGGCTTTTATTTTATTTTGAATAATAAATATTGCGTTTGCGTTTGTAAAAATTTCTGTAATAATTCAATCATCATTGCTTCAGGTCGTTCATTATATTGAACCATACCTGCTAATTTTGTGGTATTAATAACACCTTCACTATGCTCTCGCATTTTTGGTATTACAATAGTCATAATATTATTAACATAATTAAAGCTCGCAACACGCAGGTCTTGTATAGGTACTTTCTTTAATTCTCTAATTCGCTGGTATACTTTTAGTCTTCGTTTCTTTTCATGCTTATCAAAACTAGCATTAGCTAATAACTTTATCAGCCTGGATATCGCATCTGTTTCTGTTTCGTTGTTTAAAGATTCTTTTAATGCCAGTCGTATATCGTCCATTTGTTTGCATAACGCAATCTGCATTAAGTCAACAATTGAATAGGCTTTAAAATCTTCAACTCTACTGCTAGATGCTCGACTTTCACTTGCTACAAGTGCATGATCGATCATATCTACAATTTCATCATAATCTGGATTTTGGCCACCTAATAAAATGTCTGAATGATGATATTCGATTAGTTTTCGATTTTCATGCCAAATATCTAAGATTCTACTGCGTTCGTCTTTTGGTAAGTCTATATCTAACAAATCGGATAAACAAAGTAAACGTTCATAATGTCCCGGTTGACCTTGACGTGCTGCTCGACCTGCAAATTGACGTTCTACTCTTGAATTTGGTCTCAATCCTATCTGTAAAACTACCAACCCTCTTTCGCCATCTACGTCTTCAGGCTTAATATCAGTTCCTCGTCCCATGATATCAGTAGTTACTACAATACTTCCTGGCTTCCCTGCAACACTTACTACTTCATCTTCATTTTTATCTGTCGATACTAATAATTTGTGTTGAATATGAAATTGATTTAATAGCTCAGAAATTATTTGTGCATGTATATCGCTTTTTGCGCCTATTAATATTGGTCTATGCGATGATACATACATATTAATCAATCTAATTAAATCATCTTTTAATTTTTCACTAGTAGTATACAATCTCGTTCTTTGCGTTAATTGATTAGGCAAACGATCAGGAATAATCACTAAACCCATACCATAAATGTCTGTAAATTCTTTATAGCTTGCACCTAATGTACCCGATACTCCTGCAATAGTCTCAAACAAATTAAATAGAATCTGATAAGTTATTTGAATACTTGACTTAGTACTTTGACCTGAATATACATCTTCTTTCATTTCCAAAAATGAATGCATACCATCATTCATTGTTCTACCATGTGCTAATCTACCAGTTGCTTTATCAATTAAAACAATTTGAGATCCGGTATCTTCATCTGGTTCAGGCATTACAACATAATCAGTATAATTATGATTATTAAAAATTGCTTGTACAGCAGAATATATAACATGCATTAATTCAGCATTTTTAAACATATCGTCGCCTGCATGCAATTTTTTTTGTATTTCTTTTAATGATTTATCATCGATATATGGTGGACTAGATGGGTCGTCATCATCTACTTTTAAGTTATGCAAGGTCTTTAATTTGTTAACAATATCTTGTACTTTTACTGTTTTGCCATCGTACTTAATAGTCATTTCTTTATTTTTTGCATTATTCCCATCTGCAATAATTAACGGGTTTCGTGCATCATCCATTAGAATTTCATCGCACTCGTCGATGATTGCACTATATAATGGTCGTTTAATTATTTTAATATCTTGTCCAATATCAGATGCTAAACAAGAATTTAAATATGCAAAACCAAGTGTTGAGTTTGTACAATAAATAATGTCCGATTCGAATGCTTTTTGTTGCATGATTTCTGATTGATCATTATCTGTATATGCTGTACTTAAATTGAACCATTCATATACTGCTTTCGTCTCTTCCCAGTCACGTTTTGATAAATAATCATTAACAGTTAATACATATGTGCCTTTATGAGTTAATCCAAATACAACACTAGGTAGTATTAATGTTAATGTTTTACCAGAGCCCGTAGACATCTGAATAGCGTTTCGATCAATTGCGGCTAATCCGCCAAGTACTTGAACATCATATTGAAATTTACCGGTTATTCGATATGTTACTTCGCGTGCATAGGCAAAAATTTCAGATGTTTGTTTAAAATTGTTTGGATTCACAGATTTCACATTTGCTATATATTTATCCCATGATGATTTTAATTCCTCATTAGATAAGTTGCGTAATTTATCTTTTTGTTTATTAATTTGTTTTAAATATTTACGATATTTTTTTAATGGTTTAATCGATTCATATTCTAATGATTCATAAACAGATGGTAATTTCATTTATCTTATCCTTATGTTATCAAACTTATTGATATGTCAATCACATTGATCATTTTAGCATAGTTTTCATATCCTATGAATATAGTGATGAACCGTATTGAGATTACGAATCTTAATAACGTATAATAATAATGATTATTAATTAGGAAAGGACGACGTAAATGAGGTTTACAGCAATTGCGACAATTAAGCCTAATCAAGAAAAATTAAAACGTGAACAAAAAGCAACTAAACTCATGTATGAAGCATTAGCGTTATTAGCTAATGATTTATCAAAAGATGAGAAAGACAAAATTGAAAAATTATTGCAGAAAACAGAAGCAAACGCAGGATAAGGTTAGCAAATGATTGAATCTCAAAACATGACGCAAAATATTACGCCAGATGATTTAAGACCTGAGCAAGATATGCTTAATCTTGCAGGATCAAAAGTTTCATTTAGAGATTTATATGCTCGTGAAATTGATCTTCCTAGTATCCGTGGTAAATACTATTTAATGGACGATGTTGATGAATTATTTATTTTAATTAATGGTATATTTACGTCTATTAGTGAACAATCCTTTAGATCAAATAAAGCATTAACGCAGACTCGCGAAAAAAACAACGCATTAAATAGTCAAATTACCAAGTTGAAAGCAGAAAATGATGCATTAGTTAGTGATAATCAAAAATTGATTTCTGAAAATGGTGATTTACAAGCTAAAAATGCAGTAAACAATAATGACAATTACGCAAAAATGGAACAAAGTCTAAACATTGCTGTACAAAAATTACTAAAGCAAAATGAAATTATTAAAAAACAAAATGAAATCATCAATCAATTGCAAAATAATAACGGTACTATCTTGTCTCAGAATGTATAAATTGTGTAAATTAAATATGAAAAACGTGAAATAATAGAAAGGATAAGATTGTATATTTGATTACAATCTGTGAACAATATGCAAAAAACGTTAAGTAAGAGAAAACAATATCTTGGTTTGATGTTACTACTAGGTACTTCTAGTGCAGTAATGCTGAGTACTCAAGTAGCTAATGCTGATTCTACTCAATTAAATTTGAAACAAAACGTTGGTAGTGGAGATTTTAATTTAACTAAACAAGTTGGGTCTACTATGGACTTTCCGATTATGTTCGATCGTCCAAGCGGTGTTAATGCTGCAGCACTTGCTGGTACTGTACGCGAACTTGGAACGGATTCTAGTCTTTACAAATCCGTGCTCAAAGCTGTACCTGAATTGGCAGATAACGGAAAAATGAACACCTTATTAAATGATGCATTAGATTCAGGCTCTGCCAATTACAATAGTGCTAGATCTACAATCGTTAAATTGATTAACTGGTACAATTCTTTAGGTGGTACTAAGATTACTACACAATCTGGACAAGCATATACTACTTCCAATTTGGATCAGCCTATTAATGTACTAGCTGTTGCATTTTCAAACAGCAATAATGTCAACCAAAAAGCAACGTCCGCATTAGCAAATATTAATGCGGCTAAGACCGTGGGTGATGTCGAAAATGCATTAGATGCGATTCAAAGTGGTTTATCTGTACCATATAAAACTGCATTCCAAAATTATGCTAGTCAAGTTTATGCTCCTAATGCAGATATGAGTAAATTGACTCAATATACCGCAGTTAGTGGGGTATTAAATGCGTATGAAGGCATGTATGCTAATGGTGCTAGTGCGATCAGAAAAGAATTATTGAATGGAGAAGCTAAATCTACTGAAGCTGGCGTTACTTTCTTTGAAAGTGCAGTTTTAGCAGGTAACACATCAAATAGCGGCGGTGATAATACCGGTGGTAATACTCCTACTACAAAAACTGAATATCATACTCGCTGGGTTGATGAATCAGGTAAAGATTTAGCTAATCAGGTTACTAATGAAACGGGATACGAAAATTCAAAGACTATTCCAGGCTATCATCTAGTTTCTGACGACACTAATGGTAATACTAATACTAAAACTTATCATTATGAAAAAGATAAAACACCCGAGCCAAAGCAAATTCACACTACTTGGGTAGATGAAAATGGCAATAAATTAAAGCCTGACGAAGATGGTGCTCATCCAGACAACGATGGTAAGAGTGATATTCCAGGATATGATCATGTGAGAACTACTACCGATAAAGACGGTAACGTAACTAATGTTTACAAAAAGCATGAAGAACCTGCTAAAACTGTAGTCACTCATTGGGTTGATGAAAAGGGCAATAAGTTAAAGCCTGATGAAAATGGCGCTCACCCAGACAATGACGGCAAGAGTGATGTTCCGGGATACGATTTAGTGAGAACTACTACGGATAAAGACGGTAACGTTACTAATGTTTATAAGAAGCATGAAGAACCAGCTAAGACTGTGGTTACTCATTGGGTAGACGAACAAGGCAACAAATTAAAGCCTGATGAAAATGGTGCGCATCCTGATAATGATGGTAAGAGCGATGTTCCGGGATACGATTTAGTGAAAACTACTACGGATAAAGATGGTAATGTGACTAACGTGTATAAAAAGCATGAAGAACCAAAACCTGAAGTAAAGAATCATACTTATTGGGTAGATACTGATGGCAATGAATTATTACCTGAAAAGGAAGGTCAATATCCAGATAATGATGGTAAGAGTGATGTTGATGGATATGATTTAGTTGCATCATATACTATTTCAGATAAGGACGTTGCTAAGGGCGGACAATTTGAAAACACTGGATATGTTGCTGGCGATGTTATTAACATCTACAAGAAACATGAAACTCCTCAAACTCCAGAAATGCCAAAGACTCATACTACTTGGGTAGATGAAAATGGTAACAAACTGAAGCCTGATGAAGATGGATCACATCCTGACAATGATGGGGTGAGTGACATTGATGGCTACGAAGTAATTAGTGTTAAAACTGATCCAGAAGGCAATGTAACCAATATATATCGCAAGATTGAAAAGACCCATACTACTTGGATTGATGAAGACGGTAACAAGTTGAAGCCTGACGAAGATGGTTCACACCCAGATAATGATGGCGTGAGTGATATTGATGGCTACGAAGTGGTTAGCGTTAAAACTGATCCAGATGGAAATGTAACTAATGTATACCGTAAGATTGCTAAAATTCACACTTCATGGGTAGATGAACAAGGTAATAAATTAAAGCTTGATGAAGATGGGGCACATCCAGATAATGATGGTAAGAGCGATATCAATGGGTACGAATTAGTAAGAACGTCTACAGATAAAGATGGAAATGTAACTAATGTATATCGTAAGATTGCTCAAGTTCATACTTCATGGGTTGATCAAGATGGCAATAAGTTAAAGCCTGATGAAGATGGTGCGCATCCAGATAATGATGGCGTTAGCGATATTGATGGCTATAAGCTTGTCAGCGTTAAAACTGATAAAGATGGCAATGTTGTGAATACTTATGAAAAATTGCCAGATGAAACGCCAAAACAAGAACCAGTTAAACCAGCACCAACTCAACCAACTGTTCAACCAGCTCAATCAACCGCTCAACCAGCACAAAATCAACAACAATTACCACAAACGGGTTCTGATTCAGAACAAGCTGTTGCTGCTGCTGGTGTTGCTGCTAGTGCATTAGTAGCATTGATTGGTGGAATGACATTTAAGAAACGTAAAGAAGATTAAGATTTAAAATATTTACTTTTTTTAAAAGAGGAACACTCAGTTCCTCTTTTTTCATGGTATTTACTATCTTGTTTCAGAGAATACTAATATCATAAAATATCAATAGCAATGAAAATCATTGCATTTATCGATAAATGCAAAGAAAGTGAGATTTTATATACTATGCAAATTATTAGAAAACATAGAAGTAAAAATTATCAAGCAGCTTTGATTGCACTTGGTGCTGCTAGTGCATCACTTAGTACACTTACGACAGTAGCTAACGCAGATACTACTACGGGCTGGGATAGAGATAATGGCGATAATACTAATACTAGTGATGCATCAAAAGCCTTATCTAGTGCTAGAAGCGATATTGCTAGTCGTGCTTCAAGTAGAGCTGCAAGCAATACTAGTGCAGCACCAAAAGCAGGTAGTGAGTCTAAAATTGGCTGGCTAGATGTTTATGTAGATCATTCAAACATGGATGATGCATTACGTTATGCTACTGCTCGTGGTGTTAACGTTGTCCATGATGATACGGTTATTAAAACAGGTGATGCTAGTCAAACAGCTCAAAATGCTTCTGAAGCCACAAGCTACTATGCTGCAAAAGCACAAGAAGCTAAAAGCGTAGCGGATAAATATGTGACTGATACTGCAAATTATAAAGCATCAAAAGCTAAGAATGAATCCGATGCTAATAGCGCAAATGATCAAATGCACGCACTTCAAAGTACATTAGCTGCGCAAAATCAAACTACCAACATAGAATCAAAAGAATATTCTGCGGATGCATTAGCAAATGATACAGCAGCTATTCAAGCTAAAATTCAAGATGGTAGAAATTACATTAATGCAAAACGTGCAAAAGATAGAATTCAAACTCAACAAGATTCAATGACGCTTTTTGCATCTCAGGAATCCATGGGTAATATTCACTTGCAAAGACAAGATGTTACAATTTCAAATGATGCTGATGCTGACAAGTATTTAAAACTATTGCAAGATGAATATAAGAGATTGCAAGATTATGCCGCTAGTGTTAGTCAACAAACTGGTTCTATTCCTGATTCTGATCGTCCAACATTTACCTTATACAATTTTACAGTAAACCAAGATATTGAACGTAAGGCATCTGAAGTTGTTACTACTTATCACTACACTCCAGTAGCAGTGAAAAAGCCAGATCAACCAAGCATTAATTATCATATTTATGATATTCGTGATCAAATGACTAGTGCGTCTAAATGGGACAACAAAGACGGTGAAGTTATTTCATCTGATCCAAATAATAATGCAGGCGGTAAAGTAGTAGCACAAGCAATGGTAAATCAAACAATTGGTATTGATACAGATCGTCAACCGCTCCCATCTGAAAGATTTGATAAAATTGAAGATTTAACTATTGTTACTCGTATTCCTGATGGTGCTGAATTTAATAAGGAATTAACCAATAGTGATCCTGCTAACTGGATTGTTACTTATGATGAAGCTAGTCGTACAGTTAGACAAACCGCTACGCCTGAATATCTGGTACAAGTCAACTTAAATCAAAATGTTAACAAGTCAGGTACAGTTGGTGGTACTACTAATGGCGAATGGCCATATCATTCACCACGTGTATTCTTCAAATTAACTAAGGACAATCAAACATATCAAACACATTCAACAGTAATTGTTAACAAAGAATACCAATATGTAGGCGCTGATATTCAAATTAGAACTGATCAAGCTGATCCTTCAAAAGTTAATACTAACAGTCATTATCAAGTTATTGATGGTAAGGAAGTATTGCCTGGTAGCATTAACAATTATGTTGTGGGTTGGGACTTTGACCAATATAAGGGCGTAAATATCGATCGTGAAATGCAACAAAAGGGATTAATCATGATTGATGATTATCCTGAAGAAGCTGTATCACTAACTGGTCCTATTAAGCTTATTGACAAAAATGATGGACATGTTCTATACACCGCTGATTTGCCAAATAATGCTAATAACGTTGGCGCAAGTGGACAATTTAAAGATTGTAACGGTGCGCCAGTAGACGGGTTAACATGGACTGTTGTTGATAAAAATAATGCACCAGATGGTATTAAAGGACAAATTAATGGTAAAGCATTAATGATCCGATACAACAAGGTAGATGGTGACTTCTACAAGAACTTTGTTGAAAAAGGTAGAAGCTTGAATATTGTAATGCCAATGACAACATTGAAAATTGATAATACCTCAAAGGGTCAAGGGTACAATGGCAATAAGTATTCCAATGTTGCTTATCAATCAGATTTCGGTAATACTTATAAGACTAATACAGTAGAAAACACTGCACCAAAAATTGATCCTAAGAAGGATGCTGTTATTTCATTTGGTGATTTAACCAGTTTAGATATTAATAAAAACCCACAATCATCAGTTGAACATGAAACATACTTTAACTATCGTTTAAATGGTACTACCTTCAGTACTAAATTATCTGAAAATATCAGTGACTATCATTTTATAGATACGTTTGAAACCGATGCGGATAGATACGATGGCGAATTTATTGTTCAAACAGATAATACTATTTACTTTAAAGCGGGTAGTACATTAGCTGAAAGATATCCAAAAGGTATTCAAGCTGGTAGTGATATTACTAAGTACTTTACTCAAAAAGTAAATAGAACTCAAAATAATACCAATATTGCTACGGTTGATATTTCAGCTGATAGAGATTTCTTAGATCAAATTGATATGAATCGTTCAAGTATTCACTTCGATGCATATGTTACTATGAAACGTATTGCTAATAAGAATGGCGTTCGTAATACCTTCAATGAAGTGATTAATGGCATGGACTTTGCATCAAATATCGTGGTTACTAACTCTCGAAAGAATGCGATTGATATCTTAAATGAAAAATTGGCTAGTCTTGCTAGTTCTAGTGCTAGTGGCATTTCATCAAACGCAGGTAAGATCTCTAGCGTTGCATCTAGTGCATCTAGTGCCGTAAAATCAAACGCTGATAAGATCTCTAGTGTTGCATCTAGTGCTCATAGCGGTATTTCATCAAATGCTAGTGCAATTAGCAGCAATGCATCTAGCTTTGCAAATGCACTTAGTGTAGTGATTAAAACTATTACTAATGTTAGAGATTCAGCTTCTAGTGCTATTAGTTCTGTAGCTTCTAGTGCCGATAGCGCAAACAGCTCTGTAGCTTCTAGTGCACATAGTGAAATTAGTTCCGTTGCTTCTAGCGTAAACAGCGAAATCAATTCAGTGGCTTCTAGTGCAAATGATCGAATTGATCAAAACTCATCAGCTATTGATGCTGTTAAATCTGATACAGCTAATGCAATGAGTAATGTAGCATCAAACGCAGCTAATGCTATTAGTAAAGTAGCTGATGAATTGGCTAACCGTACTGAACAACGACTAAGTACTTTAGTAATTTATGATACAAATATCAATACTAAAGAAAAAGCATTGCACTATGCTGTAGAACGTGGTGTAAGTCCTAGCCAAATTAGAAACATTGAGTATAAGAATAATACTTACGTCATCACTTATAACACTAGCTCAACAGCTATTAATGGTGGACGCGATGTAAGCTTTAAGCAAGTAGAAGCAAGTACAACGATTGACTCACAACCTAAGCCAGTAAAAAAGCAAGCTACTGAAACTTATGACTTATACTTAGTTCATAATGAAAAAGATGCTAAAGCATATCTCAAGACATTAGGCATTAACACAGATAACATTAAAGATTTAAAAGTTATTAACGGACATGTGCATGTTGTACTTAACGTTGCATAAATTTTGTGGTATTATAGATGCATAAACCAGTTTGTGCTACGTATAGTAACACATTCGGATGATTACCCGTTTATCCGAATATCATTTTAGATGATTGTTAGATCGTCTAGTAAAAAAGACAGGATATGAAATCCTGTCTTTTTTTCTTGCACTAATTAGATTAAAGTGGTAAATTATATGTATTGTAAATAAAGCTAGTCTACGGATCTGATAAATCCTTCTAGCATCCTGGCAGCAAATCGAAATTCAAAACGAGTATTAAGTAGCTCTCTTTTTGGCGGGTGTGGTGCTATTAGTAGCTTAAAGCTGAGCATGAACAAGTAAATTCGGGTAATGCCTATTTACAATATGAAAACAGGTTTGATGGATTTAATCACTATCAAACCTGTTTTTTGTATGCTTTTTGATTTGTTAACGTTCTTAAATTTATTAAACATTTATAGTGTGTGAACTACCCCGAAATGCATTCTGGGATTGCGTATTATTCAAAATATTGAAAAATATTTAGCTAAGTCATCGATAATCATTTATGTGAATAATAGATTTATTTTTAGTATGAACACCTAAATGATGAGTATTCTTATTTTTAATTAGCATTTTTAGATGTCGTGTAAATCTTAAGGATATAAAAAATAAAATCATTAAAATGACCATCATTATTAAACTTATAATTTGAATTAACACGAAATTATAGCTGGTTGCTAAACCACTTATCATTATTAAGTCTACAGATAATAAAGCGTTAGAAACACGCAATACGTCCGGTGCCTTACTATATACAAATAGATACATGAACCCAATACTTATACAAATAAGACTCGCAATAAACACTGAAACAGTTAACTATTGATTGTTAGATACCGATAATGTTTTGATATGTGTTCCAGCATAAGTTAGCGCAAAGACAATACCAACAACTACAACACTAATCAATGCTATAAATATGTAAAATCCCGTAATATGTCGTTCTAAAAACTTAAAAAACTTAATATTCATAATTAATTAACCAAATTTAACCCCACAAAATGGACAGCAATCTAAATCGTATTCGCAATCACGATAATCACCATTTTCTTCGTTTTCATGATGCGTTTTAATCTTTCCATCAGCAGTAATTATTACTTTTACGCGATCCCAATCATCTACTTCTAAATAGTCATCTGTCACATGTACTTCTCCAGTAAAATCAGGATTATTAACCGGACTTAAAATACAACTATCTTTATGTTCCATAATCAACTATGTTCCTTTCATTATTTGCATCCACGCATCAATATTAGACGTTTATACAACTAAAATTTGTTTAATCAATTATCTATACTAAACGTACTAAAAATGCATCGTATCGCACTTATTTGCTAGATTTATCAGGTGAATCATCAACGAAATTATTCACTAATTCATCAAATTTTGGTAGATTTGCATTTTCTAGTGCGTTAGGATCATAGTCTGGTATGAACGATTTTGAAACACTAGTTGTGTCTGTAGATTGTGTGTCTGTAGATTGAGCCATTATTGAGTCATCAACATCACTATTATTAGCTGAATATTTAGTTAACGAATTAAGTTCTTCATCGTCAGAATCATCTACTTTGCAGTCAGACTTTACTTGTGTGTTGTTCATTGTATTCTGTGTGGACATATTATCATTTTCTTGCATCATGTCGTTAGCTTTCGTCATTTTGCGAGCTTCTTCATATCCCAAAGTGTTTTCATGTGCAATAGTAATATCATTTAATTCTTTTTCAACATCAACAGATTCTGGTGAAATATTATCATCTAAAACCTTATTTTTAGCCACGTCATCTGGTGCATTAACGGGCTTAAGTTTCTTGCCAATAATAAACATACGTTTATGAAATTTAGTTACAATATCGCAAAATTCAGCTAAATGTGCACGTAATGCAATACATTGTTCACGAGCTAAGAACTTCTTAGTAGCATTTAAGTATAATACGCCATCTTCAAAACGAATATCTTCGTTCTTAGTGTCTTTTGCATCATTAATATCGTTTACTAATTTAGTCACGTTAACGCCATAAACTTTGCCCACGTATTCAATACCTTTTACAGGATCTTTAGCTAAAATCGCACGACAAATAGCAGCACGTTTTGCTAATGCTTTATTAGTCTCATTATCCACATCTGTAACACTCTTAATAGCATCTGTTGCGTCATAATCAACGTTAGTGAATTCGTATTTATGATTACGATAATAGTGAACAAAACAATCAGCAAATGCTTGTGCATGCTCTTTAACAAAGTCTTTAATAGCTTTACTTGATGTTAAGCCTAATTGTCTACCCTTTTCTTCCATACGAGTAGACTTTAAAATCATTGGTAAAATACGGCGCGTTAAATCAGTTCTCTTACTCTCAATAGCAGGAAAATGGTTAGTTAAACATACTTGCAAACTAGATACTCGATTATTTAACACGTCAGCAAATTTACGTTCACGTGAGAAATATCCATCAGATAATAAACTCTTCCACTCAGATAACGCAAAGCCAGATAAATCATGTGCCTCAGGATCAGTAATACTCCAATTAGCTTCTAAATACATGGTTGCACGCAAATTAAGCATGTCCCCACCACCAAATCGATTTTGCTTATCAAAAATGGCGTCCATGTCTGGTTTAATATCACAATATTTATCTGTTAATAGCGCATCAAATAAGGCTTCAAATAATGTGTTCTTTCCGCATCCGCCGCCAGCAGAAGATACGACTAACATTTTTGAAACACTATCATCATAAATAGGCTTATTCATTAGCATTGCACCAAGATACCATGACAAAACACGCAAATTGTACTCGTCAACAAATGCAGATAAAAATTTACTTACTAATTGTTGTTCATTACTATCTGGTACACGCTTTGCGGGGTCTTTATACGGTAAACGATAAGTAGACATTTGATTAGTAATATTAGTATCATCAAATACTAAATATTGATTTACTTCTGGAATAACAGAAGGGGGCATCAAATTCACTTGTCGTTTGATTTCAGAGTTAATATTATCTTCATGGAAAATGGCGTCTTGTGCTTGAATACGAATTTCATCTAATGGACGATATACTTTCTCATACGCATTTTTATCATTGTCATAAATTTGCTGTAACGTGTCCATCTTAACGTCTAATCGTCTCTGACATTCAGCAGTTACTTGTTTGTTAAATTCTTTTTGAATGGATGTATATTGCATGTTATCCCCAATCTTACGGGTGTTTGCAATCATTAATCCAGTATTTATGTCTCTAAATGCACCAATCGCTTTTTGTCTATTAATAGTAGTCATAAACATTGATTCACTATCGTTCTTATTTAATGTGATTCGAAATCTCACAGGTCCTTTTGCCTTGGCATTTGTGTTTAAAAGCTCAATATCCTTGATCATATCATGACGCCAACTCATTTGACTTGTAAGTTCATCAATATCTACTACTTGGTTTTCTTTATTTTTAAAATTATCTGTCATAGTATTAAATCTCCGTATCTCTCGTTTTTATTTGTTATCTATTATGTATTTTAAACTAAATATTTTAATTTTTCAAGTTGAATTTTGAAAAATCCTAAGATATAATGATTATGGTCAATTTTTATTGACCACCTTATATATCGTTTTTATTTTTTATATATGAAGACATAAATAAATTATCTATCATATATTAATTAACAGCATTCGATCGAATGCTGATTTTTTTTTGTATAAAAGTCAGTAAACAATATATTTACTATAGATATTTCTAATATTTATATTTTTAGAAACAACCGCAATTGATAGCATTTGGATCAATTGCGGTTGTTTTTTTATTTACGTTATATTTACAAAAAAATACGTATTATAGGAATAAACTTTTTTAACCGTATTCAAGTTGCAACGTAGCAATTATATATTACAAATTCTAATCATATTTATCAGTCTTACCCCCCCCCTTATCCCCCCAGAAATAACGCAAGAGAAATTATACATATTGACTGATTGACGTATGAAATCGTCATAATAGCTTGTTCAACAAACGGAAAATAATGGAAAATTTTAAGTAGCAATATCTGTCGTTTCAAACAACAAATGAAATAAAGAACAAGACTAAAATGATAGAATTTTCCATGTTTTTTTCCAGTTAACGATAAGAATGCTGATATATCAACGTTGAAAGGACGGAAAATTTTAAGGCATGGAAAATATGGAAAAAAGCAAAATTTTCCAATTATTTTCCATTTGAAAAGTA